>Ga0115004_10001810_pt1 | contig 17646 bp, 14 predicted proteins | sample ArcticOcean_MG_C_10_FD_88737 | JGI IMG/M metagenome (GOLD analysis project Ga0115004, IMG submission 88737) | Marine microbial communities from western Arctic Ocean - ArcticOcean_MG_CB11_90 | ecosystem: Environmental > Aquatic > Marine > Oceanic | place: Arctic Ocean: Canada Basin | collected...
ATTTTGAATTGTTGTACAAAGTTTGGCTGAAGAAACATTTTCAAAATTTGCTTTTACAATATTATTTTGTTTAAGGTCAGTTCTTTTAAAAACTATTCCAAAATTTTCATCAGCAGGTATAATTTTAATTATACTTTCTAAACCGCTATGTAGCCCAATACCCTTGAATTCTATTGTTTTTGAAATTGTTTTTTGAAGGGAATTAAACATACGCTTCTTATACAAAACAATGATGATATATCTAAAACAACTAATGTTTCAGAAAAATACTAGTGTATTAATTAAATAACCTTGAAAAAAAACTAGAAAGTAGTGATTTTTTTTTATGAGTTATTGGTATTGCCTCTTTCTCCCACCCCTTACCTATAAGCTCACAAGCGCCATGAACGCCAGCTAAGAGTTTTTGTTCTATATTGTTATTGAAATTAAATTCTAAATCTGTGCGCTTGCCACTTTCAAAAGCATATTTAATATTTTGATAATATTCAGCTGGCTCAATATAAATGTAAATTTTACCACCACTCTTTAGGTTTTTAATGTTAGTGTTTTTTTCGTAACAAACTTCAAGCAATTCATCTACACGGGCTGTGATTATATCTAAAATTAATTGATATTTTATTTTTCTATAAGGAGAAATATAAAAATATTTTTTTTCCAAATAAGGTTCATTATTATTTTCTATAATATTGCTTAATTCAATTTTTTTCATAAAATTTTCCACTTCTTCAATTTTAAGAGAACACAATTTTGATATATCTTTAATAATTAAATCAAAGCCAATGTTAAATTCTTCAGCAAAAACATATGATTTATTTTTAAATAAAGAAATGTTAATTCTATTTTTTTCTAACCTTAAAGTTGTAAAATTTTTATCTGATTTATTATTAGATAGCAGATAAATTCCTTCGGCAAATGATTTTAAAACTATTTTTTCTACATCTAATCCACAATTATTAAAGACTGATTTAATATTTTTTAGAATGTTTTTATTTACTAAAAAAAAAGTCATATTCTGATTATAAAACTCACCAAATAATCCGATTGGTAAATTTTCTAAATTATCACTATCTAGGGAAAAATTTGAATTAAACAAATGAATTAAAGAATAATTATTTTCGCTATCTAAAATAATTTTTTTAATATCGTTTAAAATATAAACTATATCTTTATTTGAAATTTGAGATCCATTTAGTTTCTTGTAGCCGCTAACATTTAGGCAATTGATTTGGTTGGGATTAATTATAACGGCCGCATTGGAAAAATAATGGTTTATGTCATCTTCAATCAAATTTATAGTTTTTTTAAGTAGTTGACTCACGGCTTCAACATTAATTATTCGACCATTTTGAATTCCAATTGTTTCCAAAATAATCTTTTTTAAAATTTTAAAATCTTTTTTTTCGTTAAATAAAACAACAAAAAATATTACTTGGTTATCATTAAGATCTATAATTAGATAAGGTTTGTTTAATTGCATATTACTTTAAAATTAATTGATCTTTTATTCTAAAGTCAAAAACTTTATACTTATTGAAATTGTTGTCATCTAACATTAAATTAATTTTTGATATAATATCTAAATAATTTTTTTCTGGTAATTTAATAATTTTTTCATTTCTAAGAACAATATCCCATCTTCCAACGTCAAAATAGTAAAAAGCTTTAATTTTATTTATTTTAAAATTATTTTTTTCTAAATCATTATAAAAAAAATTAAAATTTTTATATTTACCAAAAATTGTAGGCAAATCTTCATAGATCTTTAAATCTACAAAATTTATTTTTTCATTGTCCTTAGTTATATAAAATTTTTTTTTATCTATTATCTGTGTTGCCACAGGAATTTTTTCAATTATCGTTAGTTTCAAAATATTTGGATATTTTTTCTTTAATTGAATATTTGATATAAAATCATAATTATTTGCAATTAATAGAATTTTTTCTCTATTCAAATAAAATAAACTTGAGTTTATTAAAAAATTCAAATCAAATTTTAAATTATCTGAATTAGTTGCCGTACTATTCTCTACTAAGATTTCTTTTATAGGAAAAAAAATACTAGGACCTTCTTTATTGCTATTAGGATTATAGGTAGAGAGAAAAAATAAAATAAATATAAGAAAGTATAGCTTTAATGAACTTTTCATTTATTAATGCTTGCGTCATCAATAATTTTTTTAATTAGATTTGTGAATGTTATGCCTGAGTATTTTGCTATTTCAGGCACTAGAGACAAATCTGTCATTCCTGGTTGGGTATTTATTTCTAATAAATAAAACTTATTATTAATTAACTTAAAATCAGATCGAGTTACGCCTTTGCAATTTAAAACTCGATGTGCTTTTTCTGCCAGTTTTAAAACTTTATTATAGTTATTTTTACTTATATTAGCAGGCATGATATGTTGGGTAAGAGCTGTTTTGGAATATTTAGCTTTATAGTCATAGAATTTTCTTCTCGGCTTAAGTTCAATTGCTCCTAAACCTTTACCGTTAATAACTGCAACTTGAATTTCTTGTCCTGCAATATAATTTTCTACTATCAAAATTTTATAATTTTTTATTAACTTTACTATAGATATTTTTAGTTGATTGTAATTTTTACATATCTCTACACCAATACTTGATCCTTCATTGGAAGGTTTAACAACCATTGGGTAGCTAAAATTTAAATTTTTCAGAACTTTTTTTTTTAAATATTTTTTATAATTAAATGTATCTAAATGAATGTAATTTGGAGTTAAAAGTGTGTTTTTTTTAAAAATTTTTTTTGAAATAATTTTATCCATAGCGTTCATTGAGGAGATTATGCCTGAATGCGTGTAGGGTATTTTGAAATACTCAAAATAACTTTGAGCTATACCATCTTCTCCATCTCTACCATGTAAAGCATTAAAGATTATATCTACTTTTTTTTTATATTGTTTAATTTTACTTAGATGTTCTTTGGCAGGATCAAACAATATAATTTTATATTTTAATTTTCTTAATGCTTCAACACAAGCTTTACCTGATTTTAAGCTTATTTCTCTTTCACTAGAAACGCCACCTTGAACAACTAGAATTGATTTTTGTTTCATTTTTTCTTTAGTTTTTATTGCCGATTATTTTAATTTCTAACTCTAGGTTTATTTTAGTCTTTTGATATACTATTTCTTTTACTTTATTAATTAAATCTTCTAATTCCTTTGCAGTAGCCTTGCCATCATTAACAAAAAAATTACAATGTTTTTCAGATATTCTTGCATTACCAACATATAAATTTTGACAATTTGACTCCATGATTAATTCCCATGCTTTTTTGTTTTTTTTATTTTTAAAAGTACTTCCACCAGTTTTTATTTGACTTGGTTGAGAATTTTTTTTTTTTTCTATTAAATTTTTTTGTTTGTTCTTAATTTTTTCTTTTGAGTGAACTTTACCCTGTAATAATATACTGGTAATTATTAAATCTTGATCCAAATTAGTATCTCTGTAATAAAATTTAATATCACTAGCTAAAATATTTTTTTCATTTCCAAGAATATCAATGACCTTAATAGAATGAAGAATTTGTGAAATATCCTCTCCATAACACCCGCTATTCATCCTTATAGCTCCTCCTATTGAACCAGGTATGCATGACAAAAACTCCAACCCCGTTAAAGAATTTTCTGTTGCAAAATCAGCTATTTTTTTATCTAAGGTTGCCGCACCTGCCTCTATAATATTTTCAGATATTAAATTTACATAAGAGAAGTTAGAACTTAATTTTATTGTAATTCCTTTAATGCCACCATCTCTTATTAATGTATTTGATCCAGCTCCTATAATAGTAATTTTTTTTGGTTTAACTGTTTTTAGAAAAAAAATTATATCCTCTATGTTGTGTGGTTTAAAAAAAACTTCTGAAGGCCCTCCAAGATTAAACCAGCTGTAATTATTTAGTTTTTCATTGAATAAAATTTTTTTTCCATATTTTAGTTCCACTTCTTTTGATATTAATTGCATAAAGTATTTTTTAAACCATATATCCATTTTGATATTGAGCCTGCCCCCATGCCTATCACTACTTCATTTTTAATTAAATTTTTGCTTAAATATTTACTTAAAAGATTTTCATTGTCGATGATAATTACTTGTGTTTTTGAGGATTTGGAAATTAAATTAGCAAATTTTTCTTTATTGTATCTTTTGTCAATAGTTTCACCTGCAGCATATACCGGACAAAGTATTACTTGATCGGAATTTTTGAAACATGATGCAAATTCTGACTTTAAATTCCTAATTCTAGAATACCTGTGAGGTTGAAACACGGTAATAATTTTCCTTTTTAACGCAACTTTTCTTACGCCTTCAAGAACTGATGTTATTTCTGTAGGGTGGTGAGCGTAGTCATCGTAAAACTCCACTTGGTTCATCTGAAACACTTTTGTTAACCTTCTTTGTACCCCTGAAAAATTTTTCAATGCCTTTTTTATAATTTTTATTTTTAGACCTAAATTTAGACACAACGCTATTGCTGCAGTAGCGTTAAGAACATTATATTTGCCAATTAGTTTTAATGAAATATTCTTTATATGTAAATTTCTTGGGTTAATATTTTTAATCTTTATGTCAAACTTTGTATAACCAAATGCATATTTAGGGTTACAAATTTGATAATTAGCTTTGGGGTCGAATCCATAAGTAAAATAATTTTTTGTTTTTAATTTTTGTAATATCTTTTTTATATAGGGATCATCCAAGCAAAGAAAAGATTTTCCAATAGGAGGTGTTTTTTCAATAAATTCTATAAATGCTTTTATCAGATTATTAAAGTTTTTATAAAAATCTAAATGTTCTTTATCTATATTGGTAACAATAGAATAATTAATTGGTACTTTTAAAAAACTACCGTCAGATTCATCTGCTTCTACAATAGCCCACTCACCTTTACCTAATTTAGCATTATTTTTTAATGAATTAATAACTCCACCATTAATAATTGTTGGGTCTAATTTTGCTGTAGAAATAATTTTAGCTACAAGTGAAGTAGTGGTTGTCTTTCCATGAGATCCTGTAATAATAATATTTTTTTTTAAGTCAATTATATTTGCTAACATTTCTATACGATCATAAGAAGGTATATTTTTTTTTTTAGAGTAAAATAATTCAATATTATTTTTTTTTATTGCCGAAGATTTAACTATAATTTTTGCATTTAAAATATTTTTTTTAAAATGCCCTTTTAAAATCTTAATACCTATCTTTTTACAATTATCAGTATTTTTATTTATACTTATGTCGCTTCCTTGCACATTGAATCCCATAGTTTTCATTATTTGAGCTAGACCGCTCATCCCTATGCCACCTATGCCTATAAAGTGTATTATTTCTTGTTTACCAATTTGAGTTTTATTCATTTTTTAAATTCTCAATTACTCTATTAATCTTCAAATAAACTTCTTTATCTGAGTATTTTTTTTGCTTTTCTATCATTATATCTAATAAATTTTTATTTTTATAAAATGATTCTATCAAAGGAAATAGCCTTTCTTCCACTTCTACCTCTTTTACCGAAAGGCTGTACCCTTTCTTTTCAAAATAAGTTGCATTTTTATCCTGGTGTGAGTCGGATGCATGTGGGTAAGGGATACAAATAAAAGGTATATTACAATTTATAAGCTCGGCTGTGACAGATGAGCCTGATCTAGTTATAACTAATTCAGTTTTTGAAAAATATTCTAAAATATTATTAGTAAAATTAAATAATTCAAAATTAAAATTTAGTTTTTTATATATTTCATTAAGTTTAACAGTTTGAGATTCGATACATTGTTGAAATATTTTTATCTTAATATTTTTTGTAACACATCTTTCAAATACTCTTGGCAACAACTCTCCAAATGATTTTGCTGCCTGACTTCCTCCTAAAACTAGAATATTTAACGACTCTGATCTTAATTGATTATTTTTCTTAAAGTTTAAAATTTCTTCTCTAATTATATTTCCAGTAACAATTACTTTATGATTATATTTTTTTTCAATACCAATAAGATCTTTATACGAAACAAACATTTTATAGGCAAGTGGGAGCAAATACTTATTACTTTTACCTATTTGAATATTATTTTCATAAATAATAAATGGTATATTCAATGTTCTAGCTGCCGCACAAACTGGAAAAGAAGCGTGCCCTCCCATACCGAATACTACCATAGGCTTCGCTTTATATAAAATTATTAAAGACCTTATGTATGAAAAAAAAATTATAAATATTGAAATAAATAAATTTATTATATTTTTTTTAAATATTGTTGCAGAATTGATTGAAATTAATTTTATTTCTTTATGCTTATTCAAATATTTTAATCCTCTTTTATCAGTTATAATTTCTACTGAATACTTATTCTTAATAAAATTTTTAGCCAGGCTATATGCTGGAAAAATATGTCCACCCGTTCCCCCTGTTGCAATTATAATTTTCCGCTTATTAGTACCGTTCATTTAAAAACCTTCTCTTTGTAAAATTTAATATAATACCCGCAAGTATTGCACTTCCAATCATCGAAGAACCTCCATAACTTAAGAATGGTAACGTCATACCAGTTGTTGGCAGCAAACTGGTATTTACTCCAATATGAATAAATGTTTGAAATATCAAAAGAGTAGCAAGCCCTGAGAGTGATATTTTAATAAATTTTTCATTCTCTGATAAAGCAAATTTAATAATCCTAAATGAGATATATAAAAATATACAAATTAAAGAAATTGAAATAATTGATCCAAACTCCTCAGCAATGACAGAAATAATATAATCAGTATGAGCCTCAGGTACACGAACTTTTAAAGTTCCCTCACCCATACCCTGGCCTGTTAGACCTCCTTCTCTAATTGCATCCAAAGCATTACTAGACTGAAACCGATCTCCTTTTGTTGGGTCAAAAAAGGTTTCGATACGTTGAAAAATATAGGTAAACTTATCAGACAATGTAAAAAACAACAAAGTTACAGAGGCGACGGTTATGCCAAAAAGACTAAAAATATAAATTAATTTCATCCCCGAAATAAAAACAACTGCTGACCAAGATAGAATTAATAGCACTGTCTGGCCAACATCCGGCTGATTTAATAAAATGATGCATGGTATAACTAATATTAAGAAACTATAGAAATAAGAAATATTAGAAGTATATAGACTATCTTTAGATAAAATTTTTGCAACAATGACTATAAAAAAAGGTTTTACAAGTTCTATAGGTTGAAAACGAAAAAATAATAGTTCTAACCAACGCTTAGATCCTTTCACTTCTACTCCAAAAAATAAAACTAAAAGTAAAGAAAGCAAAGAAATTATAAAGATTGGAATCAAAGTTTTTTTAAAAAAATCTAACTTAAGAGAAGAAATTACAATCATTAAAAAAATTGCTAAAATTGCAAAAGTCAAATGTTTTGAAAAAAAGAAATAAAAATCTTTATTTAATCTTTCTCCAGCTAAAGTTGAGGTTGAAGCAAATGAAAAAAAAATACCTAGCACAAAAAGTAATATAAAACTTACAAATATAGGTTTATCTATATTCCTCCAATAATATTTTAAACTATCCTTAAAGAAATTTTTTAACATAATTTTTGATTATTTTTTTAAATTGATTTCCTCTATCGGCAAAATTATTAAACTGATCGTAAGAGGCACTTGCTGGGCTCAACAAAACAGTAGCTACATTATTTTTTTTTAAAATTAATTCTTTGAAAATATCTTTAATTGCGTTATTTAAATTAAAAGATATTTTATATTTTATTTTTTTGGTCAACTTATTTTTAAAATAACTTATATTTTTTCCAATAATAAATGATTTAATTATATTTGAACTTACTTCCTGAAAATTAAATTTATCTCTAATTTTAGGTAGTCCACCAAAAATCCAGTATATATTTTTATTATTTTTTAGAGCATATTTGGTTGATTCAAAACTTGTGGCTTTAGAATCATTAATAAAAGTTATTTTATTTTTTTTTAGAAATATTTCATGTCTGTGAGGCAGTCCCTTAAATGTATTAACTCCTTTGAGAAAAAAATTTTCTTTAATCTTAAATATTTTAGATATTTGACTTACAAACTCTAAGGTTTCTATATTAGGTTCAGAAATTAAATAATTATTAGTTATCTTTTTTCTGATTGCATTATTTAAGGTATTTTTTTTTATAATTTTCAATTTACTAAAATAATTTTTTTGATGTAGCTCAATAATTTTTCTATTTTTTAATAGAGCAATATCGTTATTATCTTGTTTTGAAAATATTTTTAATTTTGAATTCTTATAATTTTTTATTGTCTTGTGCCAATCTAAATGATCACTTGTGATATTTAATATAACCGCCAAAGTTGGTTTTATAAATTTTGTATATGATAATTGAAATGAGGATGCCTCTATAATTACCACTGTTTCTTTTTTAATTTTTAAATCCAGTACTGGTTTGCCAATATTACCCCCAAGCTGCACATCTAATCCATTTGTTTTAAATATATGTTGAGTTAATTTACATGCTGTTGATTTTCCATTAGTCCCAGTTATTACTATAGATTTTACTGGAATTTTTTGCATAAAAAACAAGTCTAAATCTGTAATTATTTTTTTATTATTTCTAGATAACGTTAATTTAAATTTTGTTTTTTGGATATTAATTCCAGGGCTAACTACAATATAGTCTACTACGTCTAATGACTTTTTGAATAAATTAAATTTTTTTTTATTATTTTTGTTTTTTTTATCGTCCCAGCTATATATCTTTTTAACATTTTTTTTTTTTAAAAAATTAAGCGTAGAGCGACCTGATAAACCAAGTCCGTATACAGCGTATGAACTATCTTTTATTGATATTGATGTTTTCATTAATTATCGTAACTTCAACGTAGCCAATCCAATTAACGCTAAAATTATTGCTATAATCCAAAATCTTATTACCACTGTTGATTCTGGCCAACCTTTTTTTTCAAAGTGATGATGAATTGGAGCCATCATAAAAACTCTTTTACCTGTTAATTTAAAAGATAAAACTTGTACAATGACTGAAACTGTTTCAAGAACAAAAAGCCCTCCAATAATTGCTAAAACTATTTCGTGCTTAACTATAATAGCTACGGCAGCTAATGAACCGCCTAAAGAAAGTGAACCAGTATCTCCCATAAATATTTTAGCTGGTGGAGCGTTATACCAAAGAAACCCTAAACATGATCCGAATATGGCACCACAAAATATACTTAATTCTCCAGCACTTTGTACATAAGGAATTTTTAAATACTCTGCAAAAATTGTATTGCCAACAACATAACTTATAAGAGTGTAGGATAAAGCAACCAGCATAACAGGCACGGTTGCAAGGCCATCTAGACCATCGGTTAAATTTACTGCGTTTGACGCACCTACAATGACAAAAAGAGCAAACGGTATAGAAAAAATTCCCATCGGGAAAATTAAATTTTTAAAAAAAGGAAAATATAAATTATTTAAAAATTTATGTTCAGAATATTTGAATAAAATATAAATTGCTATTAAACCGATTATGATTTGACCTGATAGCTTTAGTAATGAATTTAAGCCCCTAGAGTTTCTTTGTTTAATTTTTAATAGATCATCAATGAAGCCTAGAAGTCCAAAACCTACAGTAATGAAAATTACTATCAGAACATATATGTTATTTATATCTGCCCATAAAAAAGTTCCTAGAAGAATACCTAGTATAATAATTAAACCACCCATTGTAGGAGTTCCTGATTTTTTTATTATATGATCTATTGGACCATCTTGTCTTATAGGTCCTGATATCTGATTTTTTTTAAATATTCTTATTAATGGTTCTCCAATTAAAAAAACAGTCATAAACGATGTGATTACAGAAAGACCTGTTCTAAAGGTTATGTATTTAAAGACATTTAGAAAAGAATAATTTTCTGAAAGAGATGATAAAAAACTATAAAGCATGTTTGTTTCCTGAAATAATTATTTTAGATAGTTTATTTAAGCCTGTAGCATTTGATCCTTTGATCATTAAGTAATCATTTCTATTTATAATATTAGAAAAAATTTCATCGAAATCACTTAAGTTTTGTAAAATATTTCCTCGTTTAGACTTATAAGTTTTTTGATAGACTTTAAAAGCATTTTCCCCATACACAAATAACTTGTCAATATCGCTATGATTGATAAAACGAGCCAAATTTTTGTGATAAGTGTCTGTTTCTTTTCCTAGTTCAAGCATATCCCCAAGTAATAAAAATTTTTTTTCATAATTTTTATTAATGTTTGAAAAGTTATCAATAGCATTTTTAACTGAAGAAGGGTTGGCGTTATAACTTTCATCTATAAATTGAAATTTTTTTTTATACCTCGAGACACGATATGTTTTTCCTCTTCCTTCTATTAGTCGAAAATGATTCTGAAAATTTACTATTTTTGATAGATCTAAATCTAGGATATGAAGAGTGAGCAAAGTAGATAATATATTTAAAATAACTAAAGAATTTATATTTTTAACTTTTAAATAAATATTTTTATTTAATACTCTGAAATGAAGATTGTTATAATTTTTATATAATTTATTTTTTATTAGTTTAGCATCAGCTTTGCTTGCCAGACCAAAAGATAAAACATTAATTTTTCTTTTTTTTGCAAGATTTGAAAGATAATTAAAATATTTATCATCTCTATTTAGAATTAAATGACCACCTTTGTTAATATTTTGAATAATTTCAGACTTTGCTTCTGCAATACCATTCAGATTATCAAAATTTTCTATGTGCGCTTCACCTATATTTGTGATTATTGCAATATCAGGTTTGACTAAACTAGAGAGTCTTTTTATTTCACCTTTATTGCTCATGCCAATTTCAAAGACACCATACTTGTGATCACTTTCTAAGTTAGACAAACTAAAAGGTACGCCAATGTAATTGTTGTAAGATTTCTGTGAAAAGTAAGTTTTTCCATATTCGTTTAATATTTTACCAATAAATGTTTTGAGCGTGGTTTTTCCAGAACTTCCAGTTATGGCAATAACTTTTGTATTTACATGGTTTCTTTTTAAAACAGCTAGTTTATTTAAAAAATTGTTCGTGTTGGTGTATTTAATTAACTTTTTTTTATTTAATTTATTAATATTTTTTTCTACAACACAGTAATTAGCTTTATTTTTTAGTGCTTCTTTTACGAAAGAATGTCCATCATGGTTTTTTCCTTTTATAGCTATAAAAAGATTGCCCTTTTTAATTTGTTTTGAATTAATTGAAACTCCTTCAAATTTTAGTTCATTTTTTTTAACTAATCCTTTGATAATTCCTGCATTGAAAACTTTATTATAATTTTTTTTGTTAAATTTAATTTTTTTGTCATTAATATTTTTTACTACCTCTTTGTCTGAAATATTAATAATCTGACTGCCGTAAGTTTGGCTTGTTTCATGTCCTTTTCCAGCTATTAGTATAATGTTATTAGGTTTTGACCTCGCCACTGCTGTTTCAATAGCTTTGGTTCTGTTAGGTATTTCATTAATAAGTAATTTTTTTCTAAACCCTGACATGATCATTTTTCTAATCAACTTTGGGTTTTCATTTCTTGGATTGTCATCTGTTATATAAATTTTTCCTGCATTTATCTCAGAAATATTTGCCATTTTAGATCTTTTTTTCTTATCCCTTTCGCCCCCACAACCAAAAATAATATCTGCTCTAACTCCGTAGTGTTCTTTGAGTGTTTTAAGTACCGTTTCAAGAGCAGCTGGTGTATGAGCATAATCAATAAATATTTTTGTTTGATTGGATGTAGTTTTTATTAATTGAAGTCGGCCATTCACTTCTTCTACGTTTTTTACGGGTTCCAATATTTTTTTAATACTTAAACCAGACAGATTAATTGCAAGGATTGACATAAATAAATTCTTAATCTGAAATAAACCGATCAAGGGAACCTTGAGTGTATAGTTTTTTTTATTGTGTTCAAAAATAACAATCTGAAAATCACCTATGGCCTTAATTGACTTAAATTGGATTGTAGAATTTTTTTTTCCAATTGTAAGAAGATTTAAATTATTTTTTTTAGCAATTTTTTGTAATTTTAAAAATTCTGGAATCTCACTATCAGTAATTATATTTTGTTCTTTTCCTAGCAATTTAGAAAATAAAATTAGTTTGGCGTTTAAATACTTTTTCATATTTTTATGATAATCGAGGTGATCTTGTGAAAAATTCGTAAAAATTGAAGTTTTAAAATTTAATCCGTCTAGCCTACCCTGTTCTAATCCATGGCTAGAGGCTTCTAGAATAACGTTATCGATACCTAGCACTTTAATCTTTGCAAGCTCTTTGTGTAATGAAATAATATCTAAGGTTGTTAGGTTAGTTTTTTTTACTTTATTATTTATTTTAACTCCAAGGGTTCCTAAGGATGCAACAGGAATTTTTTCAGATAATAAAATTTGATGGTAAAAGTCAGTAACTGAACTTTTCCCATTGGTACCCGTAACAGCAATAATATTTTTTGGTTTTGTTTGGTAAAATCTCCTACATGCAGTTGATATAGTTTTTCTAATATTATTTACTTTTATAATTGGTATTTTTTTATTTTTTATTTTACAGGTTGTGTCACAAACTATAGCTTTAGCACCTTTTCTGATTGCATTAGCAATATAGTTTTCTCCGTTATATTTTGTACCTTTCATGGCAAAAAATAAGTAACTTTTTTTAGTATTCCTGCTGTCGAGCGACAATCCTTTAATATTAATTTTTTGGATACCAATTGGTAAGTTTTTAATTATTTTTTTTAACAACATGAGTATTATGAACCTCGTTGTTGTTTATGGCTAAAATAGGTCCAATTTTTTCTATTATTTTGCCTGAAACATACACGGAGTTCCAGCCTGCTTCGGTTCTAGAGATATTAGTAATAGGATTACCCTTATAATTATAAATAAGATGTGGCGCTCCCTTAGGGTCATCTAGGATAACTAGTAGAAGATATTTTGGTTCGCTTGATGGAAATATAGAAATGAATGTATTGATGCTTTTATTTCCATTTATATAATTTTTTGCAGTACCTGTTTTACCGCCAACTTCATAACCAAAAATATTCGCGTTACTGGCAGTTCCTTTTTTTTCGGACACTACTTTTCGTAGTATTTTATTTATTTGATCACTGGTTTTATTCGAAATAATAGAATCTCTACTTTCAAGCTTAGAATTCTTTCCTAATTGCAGTGTTGGCCTAATCATATACCCTCCATTGGTCATAGATGCGTAGGCTGCTGCAGCTTGTAACGGAGTAGTCGTAATACCGTGCCCAAAAGATACAGTCTCCAATTTACATTTTCTCCACTTAAAATTATGCGGTCGACCTATTTCTTCTAGCTCAAAATTTATAACTTTTAAAAGTCCAAGATTTTCTATAAATTTTTTTAACTTAGTTTCACCAATTTGTCTGGCAATCATTAAAGAGCCAATATTTGAAGATCTTATTAAAATATCTTCAACTGATAACTTTTCAGGAAAATTATGTATGTCACTAATATTATGACTAGAGCACTTAACATTATCAGGAATGTTGTTAATTATACTATCAGGAGATAAAATATTTTCTTCAAGTGCAAGAGCAACGGTAAAGGTTTTGAACACTGACCCAAGTTCAAAAACACCTTTTGTAATTTGATTCATATATTTAATATCTGAAATATTATCTCTAATATTTAAATTGTAATCAGGTAAAGAAACCAGCGATAAAACCTCACCATTATTTACGTTCATTAATAAACCGCCGGCTGAATTAGTTTGAAAATCCTCCATGGCTTTCTTTAATTGTGTTTTAATTAAAAACTGAATATTTGAGTCTAAAGTTAAAACTAAAGGTTCTTTTATCTTTTGATTGTCTCTTAGCTCTCTATCGAAATAATTTTCAATTCCTGAGATGCCGTAATTATCATCATCTATTTGTCCAAGAACATGGCTGTATAATTGACCATGTGGATATACTCTTCTTTGAAATAATTCAGTAATTATTCCTTTTTCACCCAAAGACCATAATTTATTTCTTTCATCTTCTGTTAATCTTCTTTTTAGGTAAAATCTTTTTTTACTTTCTAATTTTTTTTTTAATTCTATTGTTGAAATTTCTGGAAAATTTAATTTAATTTTTAAAATAAAATTTTCTTTATTTTTAATAAGATCTGGCTTTACTACAGCGTGGTAAGAATTTATATTACGCGCCATTAACTCTCCATTTCTGTCTAAAACATCTCTTCTCAATAATGGATAACTGTAATTTTTTTTCTTATATTCAAAATTAGATTCTTGAATAGAAATTGAGAAGATAGAAATAGAAAAAATAAGTATTAAAGAAAAGAAAAAAGAAAATAATACATAAAATCTATCTTCATGAATTTTAAATTTGTTAATTTTTTTTTTCTTTTGATTTACATCTAAAAAATCATCGAAAAAAAAAGATTTTTGATTTTCGTGAATAAAGCTTTTATTATTTTTTTTGTTTTTCATCAATCAGGACACTCGTTGTTTTCATTTGTTCAGAAATAAAATCATCAATATTTAAATAAATTTGCGATAAATCTAAATTATTATATTTTTGATCTAAATTTTTCTCTACTTTATTTGATAGCACAGAGGCTGAACTTAGATACTGAAACTCTAAATTAGCTTCTAGTAAATTTTCTTCTAGAATAAATATTTCACTTTCATAGTTTTGAATTTTTTTTTCTATCAATCTGCTCTCATTTTTAATCAATGGTATGGCAATGAAAAAAGAAATGTAAATTAGAATTATTATTAATTTTTTTTTATTATAAAGTATCATTCTCTATTTCTGTGTATTTTTTAAATTTTTCTTTAAATCCTTTTGGATAAATAAATTCTTGTTTTGTACGAACTGCTTCTCTTAATTTTGCTGATCTTGAGGCAGGATTCTTAATCAATTCTTCTTGACTTGGTGTTAAAAAGTTATTTTTGTACTTTTCAAAAAAAGAGTTTTTTTGATTATTTTCAGTTGGCATATATCTAGAAGGATTAGATTTATTTGATGAGTAATTAGTAAAATAGTATTTAACAATTTTATCTTCAATTGAATGAAAGCTAATAACAATTATTTTTCCACCAAATTTAATAAATTGACTTGCTTTGATTAATCCTTCTATTAATTCTGTAGTTTCTTTATTTACAAATATTCTTAATGCTTGAAATGTTTTTGTGCAGACATTTATCTTTCTATTGTAATTTTTTTTTTTACTTGTTTCGATTATTTGCACTAAATCTGTAACTGTATTAATTTTTTTTATAGCCCTTGCTTTAATTATATTTCTTGCAATTTTACCAGCTTCTTGTTCCTCTCCGAGAATTTTTATTATTAGTTTGAGATTTTTTTCATCCAAGGTATTAACTACTTCTTCAGCTGAAATTTCAGAAAGACCCATTTGCATGTCTATTTTTTCAGTAGCTTTAAATGAAAACCCTCGGCTATAATCTTGAAGTTGAAAAGTCGATAACCCTAAATCAAAGATAATTATATCAGGTTTTTTTTCATTTTTTATTACTTTGTCTAAATTACTAAATTTTTCATTATAAAAAGTAAATTTTTTTGGAAAATCTATTTTTAAATTTTTGGCTCTACTAATTGTTGATTTATCTCTATCTAGGGCTACAACTTTATTATTAGGAAACTTTAGTAATGCTTTGGAATAACCACCTCCTCCAAAAGTACAATCTATAATTAACTGATCTTTTTTTATGTGTGAACAGGTTTGAACAACTTCATCTAACATCACTGGAAAATGTTTTTTTTCCAGTGATGAGATAGTAATATTCATTCAATTTTTTATTTATCATTAAAACTTTTGTCTTCTTAAAAAGGCAGGAATCTCGAAGTCTTCTTCCTGGGTATTTTCTTGAGCAAAAAGTTTCTGGTCAGGTTCTGAAGATAAACTATCATTTTCGCTTGAAGGAGTATCTTCAGAAAAAAGTTTTGGTGTGTGTTCTTCTTCTGAAAGCACTACAGGTTCGCCATTTGGTGATATTTGTTCTATAGAGTCAATCTCAAACAAAGATTCACCATGTGATAATTCCTTGTTTGTTTCGTTTTCAAAAGAATTATTTGTAGATGTGTTTAAAAATTGTTCTTCCTTATTGTTTTGAACTATTGTCTCTTCCTGCACATTTATATTTTCTTCTTTAATATTTAGGGAAGACTGTGGCGCCACATCTGCTTCAAAATGTTCATCTAACTTCAAAGCTGTCGCACCAATTGACGTGCTATTAGAATTATTGGAAATCGTTGTGCCTTTTGTAGAAAATAATCCGTCTGAGTAACCGTTATTTCTATTTTGAATACGGCTAACCATATTGACTACCCCATTAGTGTTAGCAACTTGCCCGTCTAAAGCAGTAGCAACTATAGATACTCTCATTTTTCCGTTAAGAGCCTCATCTTTAATAGCTCCAAATATAAGCTCAGCTTCTGGGTCAACTTCAGCTCTTATTTTATTTACAGCCTGGTCTACTTCAAAAAGCGTTATATCTTTTCCGCCAGTTATATTTACCAATAGACCTTTAGCTCCTTTAAGGGAATAGTCATCTATTAAAGGATTGTTCAAGGCCATATCGGTTGCGGTTAGCGCTCTATTTTCTCCTTCGGCTTCTCCAGTGCCCATCATTGCTTTACCCATTGAGCTCATAACAGTTTCAACATCTGCAAAATCTAAATTTATAATTCCTGGTTTAACCATAAGGTCAGTAATGCTTTGAACGCCATGATTCAAAACATCATTAGACAAATGAAATGAATCTTCAAATGTTGTTGTCTCGCTTGCAACTTTAAAAATATTTTGATTGGGAACAACTATAGAAGTGTCTAAATGTTTTTTTAGTTCATTCATTCCCTCAATTGCTCTACGCATTCTTTTAGGGCCTTCATAAGAAAAAGGAAGAGTGATTACACCAACAGTTAGAATGTTAAGCTCTCTTGCTGCTCTTGCAATTACGCTAGAAGCTCCAGTTCCAGTTCCGCCACCCATACCTGCGGTAATGAAAACCATATTAGCACCTTGTAAAAAATTAATTATTTCATTTAAAGATTCATCTGCAGCTGCTTGACCAATATCATGCTTAGCTCCCGCACCAAGACCTTTTGTAAGACTTGTTCCAATTTGAATTCTTGCATCAGCTTTACTCATTTTTAAATCTTGAGCATCGGTGTTTACTGCAACAAACTCTACTCCTTGCATGCCACCTTCGATCATAGCATTTATTGCATTACCACCCGCTCCACCAACACCTAAAACTAAAATTCTTGGCTTTAATTCTTTAAGTTCTCCACCACCTATTCTTATAGTCATTTTTTCTCCCCTGTTAGATTGTTATCCCATTTTAAATTAGATCTATTTTGATACGCTTTTTTTCTTGCAACTACTTTAAATTTTTCAAAAGATTTTGGCTCCCATATTTGAAAAGTTTTTCCCAATCCAACAAATAAAATATTATTTTTAATTCTGGCATGGTTTAATAACTTTTCTGAAATCAAAACTCTGCCCTCACTATCAAATTGTAAACTTATGCTTTCAGATAAAACTGAAGTTGCAAAAAAATCTCTTTTTTCTTCAAATGGATTTAGTGAATCTATTGTGTTTGAAAGTTTTTCTATTC
>Ga0115004_10001813_pt1 | contig 17634 bp, 24 predicted proteins | sample ArcticOcean_MG_C_10_FD_88737 | JGI IMG/M metagenome (GOLD analysis project Ga0115004, IMG submission 88737) | Marine microbial communities from western Arctic Ocean - ArcticOcean_MG_CB11_90 | ecosystem: Environmental > Aquatic > Marine > Oceanic | place: Arctic Ocean: Canada Basin | collected...
AGTACCAGCAGGGGATTTTAGTAGTGTAAACATCCAGTGGGGATGGAACCCAGTAGGGCTAGACGACCCCTTTGGGCTTACACCAGACAATTTACAAGCTACAGGCGCAGTAGGCCAAGTTACAGTAACTACAAGCTAGGAGACTGAAATGAAGAATAAAGCCAGATCAAAAGTAAAGACACCTAAGATAATTAATTTTCCTGATACACCTACGGTGTACACAGTTGATCTTAACGGTCTTGATGCGCCACCGGCTAACTTAAAGACTAGTGGCATTAAAGTACGCGGCACAGGTGCTGCTACTAAAGGGCTTCTTGCTCGTGGACCAATGGCCTAGAGGGTTAGCTGGTGAATTACACCGAGCTTAAAGCGAATATTCAAGACATCTGTGAGCAGACGTTTACGGACGCGCAGCTTGCTATGTTTACTGAACAGGCAGAACAGGGCATATATAACTCTGTGCAGATACCTGCACTGCGTCGAAACCAAACAGGTTTTTTGTCGATTGCTGATCCGTATTTAATATTTCCAGTAGATTTCCTGTATCCGTTCTCTTTGGCAGTTATAGACGCTGCGGGAAACTACACGTACTTACTGAACAAAGACGTTAACTTCATGCGTGAGGCGTATCCAAACCCCACCAGTGTTGCTAAACCTAAGCACTATGGGTTGTTCGACGATACGGCTTTTATTTTAGGCCCATCGCCAGACGTTGCTTACTCTGTTGAACTACATTACGGTTATTATCCACAGACTATTGTAACTGCGGGTACTACGTGGCTTGGAACTGAGTTTGATACGGCACTACTTAACGGTGCGCTGGTTCAAGCAATACGCTTTATGAAAGGCGACGCTGAGATGGTTGCGTTATACCAACAGATGTATATAGATGCTATGTCGTTATTGAAAAACTTAGGCGATGGCAAGATGCGGGAAGATATGTATCGCTCTGGTCAACTTAGAATAGAACCGCGTTAATTTAAAGAGGAAACACAAATGGCTATTTCACAAGCTATGGCTACATCATTCAAAGTTCAAATTCTCGGTGGGGATTTTGATTTTGCTTCAGGCACGTCACAGGTCTTTAAGATCGCTTTGTTCACTAATGCCGCTACGTTAGGCGCAACTACTACTGCGTATGCTACAGCTAATGAAGTTGTGGGTACTAACTACACGGCAGGTGGTAATACTTTGGTTATCCAACAAGTTCCTACGTCTAGCGGAACTACAGCGTTCCTAGACTTTGTAGACACTACATGGGCTTCAGCTACTATTACGGCTCGTGGCGCTTTGATTTACTTATCGAACGGTGGCACTAACCCTGCTGTTGCAGTTCTGGACTTCGGTTCGGACAAGACCTCTACTGCGGGTGACTTTACTATTGTCTTCCCTGCTTCTGACGCTAGTAACGCTATTATTCGTATAGCGTAGGTTACGTAGATGGCCGATGTTCTAGTCCCCCTTACTGGTTGGGGTTATAGTTCTTGGGGAACAGATTCGTGGGGCGAAGGTAATACCCTGCCGTTTGCAACAGGTGAGGTAGGTTCGGTAACTGTTGAAGCGGGGGATGGAGTTACTGTAAACCTTACCGGCCTCGAAGCTAATTTTGTAATTGGTAATACCGTAGTAGAAGGGGATAAAAGCGGCCTAGTTCTAGGAAACGCCGCTACGGGAGAGATCGGTAATCCTACAGTTACTGGTGTTGCTACGTTTTCGGTTACGGGGGTTGGAGCAACTGCAACACTGGGGAACGTCGTTGCAAAAGCGGATGTTCTTGCTAATGTTACAGGTTTGGTAGCCACTACTGCTTTAGGTTCCGCTAATGTTCAACAAGGTGCTAGCGGAAGCCCACTTGGGGTTCAAGGCACTACAGCTTTAGGTGTGGTAAGTGTTACAGCCGACGCTATAATCCCTGAAACCGGGCTACAAGCAACTTCGGCGTTAGGTAATGTTACTGTAGAGTTACTTCAAGCCGTTAATGTAACTAGCGTTACCGGCACGTTAATATTGGGGCAAACTTCTGAAAACGGTAAAGGTAAGGTCTATGTTACAGGCGTACAAGGTACGATAGAGCTTGGAACAGTTCTTGTGTGGAGTGAAATAGTTCCAAGCGGAAACCCATATTGGACGGAGGTAATAGCGGCATGATAAAAATTAACGAAGCAAAAGAAATGGATAATGTAATACACCCTAGGCACACAATTGAAATTGTATGTGGGCACTGTAGTTACGACTTAGACGAAAGCGAGCTTAAAGCTGATACTTGTTCAGATTGTGGCGAACCTTTAAACTTAAAGCAGCACACAACAATTTACGCTACTACAATACCCGCTGCCTCTGGCAGTACACTAGTATAAGTACTGGAGAAACTAAATGGCAACTTTTGTAAATAACTTACGGCTCAAAGAAATCTCCACAGGTGATGAGGACGGTACATGGGGAACCAGTACTAACACTAACCTTGAGCTAGTCACGGACGGTTTTAGCTACGGCACTAAGCAGATGGCTGCGGATGCTGACGAAACCTTTACTATGCCTGACGCTACAGCAGATGCCACTCGTGGATTCTATTTAAAAATTACTTCAGCAGCGTCCCTAACGACGACTCGTGTAGTTACTCTTGGGCCTAACACTATATCCAAGGTGTGGGTCATTGAGAACGCTACGACAGGTACCCAGATTATCACAATCAAACAAGGGGCTGGAGCTACAATTAATATTGCCAAAGGCTCTAAAGCCATGATCGTCACAGACGGCTTAGGAGCGGGAGCGGCGGTGTTTGACGCTAACACGGGAGGATCGGTTACTAGCGTAGGCGGTACGGGTACAGTTAACGGAATAACACTTACCGGCACAGTCACAAGCTCGGGCAATCTTACGCTCGGCGGCGCTTTGACCGGGGTTGATTTAACCTCTCAGGTCACAGGAGTGCTACCTGCGGCTAACGGTGGTACAGGAATTAATTCTTTAAGTTCGGGTATTCCGGGTTTTTTACAAAATGCCACTAGCGCGGATTTAGCTGCGGCGATAACCGACGAAACAGGTACGGGTTCTGCCGTTTTTAACACGTCTCCGGCTATTACAACACCTAAAGTTACAACAGGTCTTCAGAACTCTGCGGGCAACTTGGTTATCCCGTTTGACTCTAATCAATATTTTTCAGGCGTGTTTTCGGACCAAGTAACCGCTCTTGGTAACACAGGCACTGCTAAAACTATTAATTGTAACGATGGTAATGTTTTTACGGCTACTTTAAACGGTAATGCCACGCTCACATTGGCAGTGCCTAATAGCACAGCAAGTCGTGCAACTTCATTTACCTTGGTGCTTACTAATGATGCAACCGCTTCTCGGACAGTTGCTCTTGCGGGCGGCGCGTTTAGGTATCCGGGCGGTTCAATTAGTAGAACGACTACTGCTGCTGCCACTGATATTTGGTTCTTTTTTTCACCAGACGGCGGCACAACGTGGTACGTCACAATACCCATGAAAAATTTATCTTAATTTAAGGCAGCCTTGGAGGCTATCAATATGGCACTTACACCAGAAATGCAGGCAACAGTAGATCAAAGCAACGCTATAGAAGACAATCGTTCTTCTAATATGGCTGCGCAAGAAACCAAACGTGCAAAGTTAGAAACTTTGCGAATGGCAAAAGAAATATTGGTTGAGAATCGTCGAACTCAAGCAGCGGCTGAAGCCACAGATATTACGGCAAGCGCATTAACTGCTTTAGCTACGGACTTAAATACGTTTGTGAACAATTAAATGGAATCTTATGCTTATTTCTCCTCTGCCATATACCGTGAAGAACGGCCAGAATGGGTAGGGGAGACGCTAAAGCATACTCAGAAGTACTATGGGGAAACTAGAGCTTGGCTTCCAGATGGTTCGTTGATAAAACAAACCGGACCTATGGGAAAAGACTCTGACCTTACTTATCTATCGTCCTACTTTCGAGATAAAGGCGTTAGTATTTTAAAGGATCAGGGTTATTTAACAGATGAATATGAGTTTTACTTGTCTGGAATGTGGGGCCAAGAGTTCGAGTGTAATGGCAGTAATATCATGCACGTTCATGGGGATAGCCAAATATCAGGGTTTTATTTTTTAGAAGTGCCAGAAGGCGGCTCGTACCCTATTTTTGATGACCCACGATCTGGGAAAAGAATGACAGACTTGGAGGCTGCTCCAAGTGATGAGCTAACAATGGCCTCGCCATATATACACTTTAACAATGTACAAGCGGGAACTATGATTCTTTTTAACTCGTGGCTGCCGCACATGATTACATCAAATCAATCGAATGAGCCAACAAAATTTGTGCATTTTATTTTATCTCAAAGAAAAAGGTTTAGTTAATGCAGCACTTGCTGACCCCGTACTCCAAGGGCATAGAACCGTTTGCGTGGTGGGATGACGGTTTTACAGATGAGCAGCTTGATTGGCTCCAACAGAAAGCTAAAGAGGCTACGCAAGAAGCTCAAGTTGGCGGGGGGAATGGCGGGGAAGTTAACGACAAGGTAAGGCGGTCGGAACTTAACTGGTTACACAAAGACCCCGAATGCGCATGGGTTTTTGAGCGGTTAGCTCATGTGGCAGCAAGTTTAAACGCCGACCATTTTGGGTTTGATCTAACCGGGTTTGGTGAGGCGTTGCAGTTAACAAACTACCACGAGGCTAGGCAGGGGAACTATGTTTGGCATCAGGATTTTGGCAGTTCGGGCGTTTCAAGAAAATTATCTATGGCGCTACAGCTTTCCGACCCAAGCGAGTACGAAGGAGGGGAGCTACAAATATTAACGCGAAAAGAACCCATCACCATGCCAAAAAAACGAGGGCATATAATTGTGTTCCCTGCTTGGACATTGCATCAAGTAACCCCCGTGGTTAAAGGCACAAGACAAACACTAGTGGCGTGGGTTTCGGGGCCGTCATTTAAATGAAAACAGAATTCAAAGATTTTATCGGTGTTTTTTTTGATGTGTACCCAGAAGGTTTTTGCGAACACATGATTTTGGAGTTTAACCGTAATCAACAACTTGGAGCTGGAACCGACCGCCAAAATGGAGAAGGTGTAGCTAAGCATAAAAAAGACGATTACCAAATTTTTTCTAATGGCAAGAATATAAACTTTGAACTTTTTGAAGGTAAAAACTCACAAGACATATTTTTTGCCGGTTTGCAACGCTGTTTCGAGGTATATGCAAACGAATTTTCCGCTATTAAAGATGTCAAAATAAACTGCAACAATATGAAAATGCAAAAGACCTCTACTGGAGGCGGCTACCATGTATGGCACGGAGAGCAAGGCAATGGCGACCAAGCTAATCGAGGATTAGTTTATTCACTCTATTTAAATACGTTGCCCCAAGAAGCAAACGGAGAGACAGAATTTTTATACCAACAGAGACGAATTAACCCTGTTGAGAATACTGTGGTGTTGTGGCCTGCTGCGTTTACACACGCGCATCGGGGAAATCCCGTTTATGGCGACAATAATAAATACATTGTTACTGGGTGGTTTTGCCACGAGTGAGTAAATTATGCCAATAGGTACTAGCAAATCAGGCGTTTTAGGGGGAGGAGTTGTTCCCGGCGGAAGCGAAACCTTTAACACTTCTGGAACTTTTAATGCGCCTGCCGGGATTACAACTGTCAATGTAACTGGTTTAGGTGGAGCTGGAAATGCCGGAAGCGCTGGAAATGCTGGAAATCCGGGCGGTGGCGGTGCTGGCGGTGCTGGCGGTACTGCGCAAATATGTTATGGTGCGGGCACGGGGAATAAGCCGGCTGCCGCTGGCGGTGCGGGACTTGGTAGCGGAGCATCAGGAAACTCCGGTGCTTCGGGCACTGCGGGCGTATCCTCCCAAGCGCTTGGTTTCTCTTTTGCGGGTGGCACAGGTGGCACAGGTGGCACAGGTGGCACAGGTGGAACTACGGGAAATAGTGGTAACGCCGGCCCGACTAGTCCGCGTGGGCCGGGGCCGGGGTCCGGTGGCGGTGGTTTTTGTGGCGGGGGCGGGGGGGGGGGCTGCGGCGGCATCGGCACATATAACAGTGATTTTACCCCGTGCGGGTTTCTCATGGTCGGTGCCGGTGGAGGTGGAGGTGGAGGTGCTGGCACCTGTATAAATCCCACAGGCACAGGTGGGGTTGGGGGTGGCGGGGTGCGGTGCAGCGGGGGCACAGGTGGCACAAGAGGCCAACCCGGTGGCGGTCTCGGAGGCAGCGGCAGCAGAGTTCAATGTTTTAGTGGCCTAACGAGTTCCAATGCGGTGGCTGGAGCTGCTGGCTCTAATCCCGGCGCTGCGGGTGGAGGTGGAGGTGGAGGTTCAATGGCCTGCGGAAGCGTTGTAGTCGCTGCGTCTGGTGGTGGAGGTGGAGGTGGAGGTCGAGGGGGTGCTGGAAATGCTGGAAATGCTGGAAATGCGGGGGCGGCAGCAAACCCCATATCACAGAATTGCATTTCAGTGGTGAGCGGCACTCCCTACCCAATAGTAGCTAATGGCGTAGTAACGGTAGCGTGGTGTCCTCAGTAATGAATAAGAAAGAGTTTGAAAAAGAATTTGAGCAAAGACAACAACAGCAACAGTTAGAGGCTCTTGACGCTAACCGCAATCGCGCACAGGCTGTTAGTATAGGTATGTCTGGTTCAGGGACAACAGAAATAACGATGCGCGGGGTAGACGGCACTTTCTTATGGAATGTCTATCCACCAACGCAAGTGACCGAATTTATACACCAGCTTGCTGCAAGCATAGGCTGTCATATACAAATACAGCCGAGAGAAGACTTTGGCAGTTGGAGAGAATGGAACCCAGTCAGTGACGAGGAGAAACTGCATTTAAACGGTTTTCCTCCTTTTGCACAAGAGCGAGTAGGCCATCAAAAAACAGGGCTAGTTAAGCAAGACAAAAACCCGCCGGGATTATCGGTTGTTCAGGGCAAGGAGAAAGACAATGTGGCAAAGAAGAAAGCTGTCAACAAACGAAGCACTAAGCGAACCCGGCCCTCTTCCAACTAACTGGGGGCCGATCTTCGGGCTGCATGGGTTTTTAGATAAGATAGGGGACCTTTCATGGATTGGCCCTACTTATGCAGATCAAGGCTGGGTAGAGCTTACAAGTGCGGAGCAAGAAACGGTCAGAAAAACCGAAGTTATGGCCCGTGTAGAAGCAGAAAAAACCATTGCAAATACAGCGTTAAGCGACCCTGCAATTACTGTAGAAAAGAAAGTAACTTGGAGTGAACATCTAATAGCTTTGGACCAAGTTTGTTTAGACCCAGACTTTCATAGCGACCCTAGCTTCCCACCAAGACCGAATGCTTAAGTACCGCATAAGGTTTAATAAAGCACGCGGTCAACCGGGCAGAGGCACAGAAGAGCATGTATGGCGAGTACTACAGGACGACAGAGAGTGGCTAGCTAGGCATGTGTTTATAGAAGTTCCTTCGCGCAGCGAGCAAGAAGGCCCAGATTGGAATATAGTGTGTGAAGGTAACATGTTATTTTTTGAAGGCACAGATACGGTGGTGATTACCCTATGATTATTTCATATGCAAACAACTTTGTGGTGCTTCGACTCCCAAAAACAGGCTCTACTTCACTTGCATTCTACTTTTTTAAATCGGGACTTTTAGACTTTAAGAAAGACTTATACACCCTTGAAGGTAATTTTAGTGGCTGGAAAAATTTTGAAGCTTACTATAAAGAACACGGCCTAGACTATTCTTCTTTACCGCCGGAACTACATGGTGCAGCAATAAGGCTAAAGTTAGTAAATCGGTCTTTTGACGACTTGCGTGCTAAAGGGGCAATACAACCAGATATGCCTTGCGTTGCTTCAATAAGGAACCCCTTAGAGTGGGTAGCTTCGTTATTTTACTACACTAGGCTGCGTAGAAACTTAAATGCAAGCGATCCAAAAGCAGTTATAAGTTTAGGTGATGCGCATATTCCCCATAGTGTCGGGTTTAAGGATAAAAATTATGGAAATCCTAACGATTATTGGGATTACGTAAAAGAAAATTGGACAACTGCGGTTGTAGTAGCCCATTTAAAACCACAGTCTGATTACTTTCCAGAACACGCGGAACTGTTTAATGTTGAAAACATCCACGAGCATGCCAGTAAATTTATATTGGACAGGGGAGGCAGGGTAGAAGAACGGATAGAAATGCGAAAAAATAGCGTTGATAAATTAACTTCGTTTCTAACTGAACTTTCGCCGGACAGAAAGCAAGATATACTAGACACTTATGCTAAAGACTTGGTTCTTTGGGAAAAAGCTTACGCGGTATACAATTAAGCAATATCGAGCAGTAGGAGCAGTCTTGTGGACAAAGAAGAAATGGCAAAGTTGATCGAGCAGTCAGCTGAACTGGGTGCTAGGAAAGCCTTGCGTGACATTGGCCTGAGCGATGACGATGCTTTGTCGGATGTCTCTGAGCTTAGGGGCTTGCTTGAGTCTTGGCGGGCTGCAAAGCGTACCGTGGGCCGAACTGTCTTACAGGCAATAACTACCTTAGTCTTGGGCGGTTTGCTGGCTGGGTCTTACTTTAATTTCTTTGGCAAGCAATGATCTATGATTGGCGAAATTGCTCTACTCATAAAGGGATTGGATACCGCTTTTAATTTAGTGCAAGCATCCCTGAAGAAAAAAAAGCAAGTCGAGCAAATGGGTGCTGAAATATCAGGATTCTTTGCCAGTAAGGAAGCTGTAGAGAACAAGATTGCCGAGTCCAAAAAGAACGATGGATACTCCTACTCAGGCAGTCCACTGGAAGAAGCAATCCAGATTCAGAACCAAGAAGACCGCTTGGCTGACATGATGAAAACCATCGGGGACGAGTACTCGCGTCAGGGCAAGTCTCCTCAGTGGCAGAAAGTCCAGAAGAACGCGGCAAACATACAGAAAAACAGAGATTTAAGTATGGCCGAGTTCAACCGGAAAAAAATACTTCAAGACAGAAAGAATGATGACTTCTATCTTGCACTAAAATTGATAGTCGGACTGGTCATGTTGATGGTAGGACTAACAGGATTGGTTTTTGTACTTGCGATTAACTGAGGAATTCAAAATGGAAATGATTAAAGACGGATTAGCTAAGATAGGTGGCCCCGTATGGCGTGCAGTACAAGGCACTAAGCACTCGACTCTTGGCGCTATTATCGTACTCCTAGTGCTTGGCGCTGTTGTGTGGGTCGTCATTTAAGATGCTGGCTGCAATAAGCGCCCTGATTGGGCCTGTCTCGGCTATTCTGGATAAGGTAATCCCGGATAAAGACCTGCGTGAGAAGCTGTCGCACGAGATTGCGACTATGGCCGATAAGCAGATGTCCGCCCAGATCGAGGTCAATAAGGTCGAAGCGGCCCATAAGAGCCTGTTTGTGGCAGGATGGAGGCCAGCAATCGGTTGGATATGTGGCTTTGCGCTGCTGTACTCAACAATCATCTCTCCAATCTTAGGAATCTGGTTTACAGTTCCTGTCGTAGACACTTCGCTTTTGACCACTGTCCTTATGGGAATGCTGGGCCTTGGCGCTATGCGTACCTTTGAGAAAACTAAGGGCGTTAGCAGGGAGAAGTAAATGCAGAACTTGATCGAAATGCTTAAACGGCATGAAGGCGAAGTCGTTACTAATGGCCGTCACCTTATCTATAAGTGCTCTGCCGGACACTGGACAATAGGTATTGGCAGGAATGTAGACGTAAACGGTGGGCTGGGACTCTCTGAGGAAGAAGTGGATTTCCTGCTGGAAAAGGATATAGAGCGTGTAATTAAGGAACTGAGCACAGAGTACGCTTGGTTCAGCGATTTAGACCAAACAAGAAAAGATGCTATGATTGACATCAGCTTTAACCTCGGTGCTACTCGACTACGCAAATTCGTACTGGCACTAGATGCGATGGAAAAGGCAGACTACACAACTGCCTCAGAAGAATTTTTAGATTCCGATTGGAGCCGCACCGTAAAGGGCCGCTCTGTTGAACTCGCATCTATGATCGCCACAGGCGAGTACCCAGAATAAGGTTGAGCTATGCCACTACAGAAACTAAAGTTTAACCCCGGAGTTGACCGTGAGAACACGCGCTACGCTGCTGAAGGTGGCTGGTACGAGACTGATAAAGTGCGTTTTAGACGGGGTATGCCCCAGAAGATAGGCGGTTGGGTACGTCTGTCTGCTGCTACGTTCTTAGGCGTATGCCGGTCTATGCTTAACTGGGTCACTCTGCAACAGCAGAATCTTGTTTCTGTAGGTACTAACCTCAAGTACTACCTAGAGCGTGGTGGCGCTTACTTCGATATTACTCCTATTAGAGCCACAGCAACGCTGACCAACCCGTTTACTACAACTCTCAACTCCACAACTGTCCTTGTAACTGACCTTGCACACGGTGCGCTTCAGGATGACTTTGTTACGTTTAGTGGTGCTTCAGCAGTGGGTGGACTGACTTTAAACGGTGAGTTCCAGATTAACTTCATAAACGACGACTCCTACAATATAACCGCTGCAAGTCAAGCGTCTTCAGGGGCTACAGGTGGCGGCACAGTTACTGCGGCTTACCAGATAAACACAGGTAGCGCGATTGACGTACCGTTTACTGGGTGGAGTGCTGGTACTTGGGGTGCAGGTACTTGGGGTGTTGGCGGCGCTACGCTTGCCCCTATACGGCTTTGGAGCCAAGCTAACTTCGGTGAGGACTTATTCTTCGGTTATCGAGGAGGTTCGTTGTTTTATTGGGACGCAAGCACCGGGGTAACGACTCGTGCGGTGTACGTCACTTCTTTAGGCGGTGCGTCCAATGTGCCTACTATAGTTAATAAAACCTTTGTATCTGACATTTTCCGGTTTGCTTTTTGCTTTGGCTCAAACCCGCTAGGCGCTACAGCACTCGACCCCATGTTGATTCGTTGGTCTAACCAAGAAGATGTGGCTAACTGGACTCCGCTGGCTACTAATCAAGCCGGTAGCTTACGCCTCTCGCGTGGTAGTGAGATCATTACTGTACTGCAAGCTCGACAAGAAATATTGGTATGGAGTGACACGGCCCTGTACGGTATGCAGTATCTAGGCGCTCCAGAGGTATGGGGAGCACAGCTTCTTGGTGACAACATCACTATAGCCAGCACTAACGCAGCGGTGTATTCAGGCAAAACAGCATATTGGATGGGCACGGATAAGTTCTACTCCTACGACGGTACGGTTCAGACCCTACCTTGTTCGGTTCGCAGCTATGTATTTAATGACTTTAATACTTCTCAATATGCCCAAGTAGTAGCTGGCACTAACGAGCGGTTCGATGAGATATGGTGGTTCTATTGCTCTGCTGGGGTAACGCAGAATGATCGCTATGTGGTGTACAACTATTTACAGGACATTTGGTACTACGGCACGTTATCGCGCAGTGCTTGGATAGACTCTGATCTTCGAGAAAATCCTATGGCGGCTACCTACAGCAACAACTTGGTAAACCATGAAGTAGGCTACGATAGTCAAGAAGGGGCAGTAGCAAGCGCAATTACAGCTACGCTCTTATCCTCTGAGTTTGACTTGGATGACGGCGATAGATTTATGTTCGTTAATAGAGTGTTACCCGACGTAACATTTGAAGGGTCCACGGTCACTAATCCTGCTGCGGTGATGACTTTATCTCCTATGCAGAACTCCGGTTCTGGGTACAACAACCCCTTATCTGTAGGTGGTAATTCTGCGTCAACAGTTACCCGTACCGCTACAGTGCCTATTGAGGAGTTTACCGGGCAGGTCTTCGTGCGAGTACGTGGCAGACAGATGGCGTTTAAGATGGAATCTACTGAGCTAGGTGTAGCTTGGAAGCTAGGTATACCACGGTTAGAGATGAGAGCTGATGGTAGGAGGGGCTAGTGGCGCAAAGACTTGTACAAAAAGTCCCAGCACCTGCGCTCCCTACACCTAAAAAAGGGCCGGTAAAACAGTATCTGGATGACCTTAATAACATCTTACGCCTATTTTTTAACTTGCTATCAAGTGCTGTAAACAGTGTGGTTGGGGAGTACGGAGGCCGGTTTATAGAGGCCCCTAACGCTAAGTTCTTCTCTACTGTAGACCAGACTGCCAGCGTTATAAACACAGCGTATGCGCTACAGTTTGAGAACACGTATTTAGGCGAAGCTATAAGTATAGCGGGGACACAAATAACTCCACTCTACTCAGGGGTGTACAACTTTGAACTCTCAGTAGAGTTGACTAGCGGTAGTGCTAGCTCTAAAGAGCTGTCGTTCTGGGTACGTAGAAGCGGAGTAGACATAGCAAATACTGCTAGACTGCACGTCGTAGCAGGGTCGGGCGGAGTAGATAACTTTGAATACAGTTTTACGCTGGACTTAACAGCGGGGCAATACGTAGAGCTTATGTGGGCAACAGACGATTTAGACATAACGGTTGATTATCAGGCGGCTGCAAGTCCCCGCCCTGCTGTGCCGTCCACCTTATTAACCGTAGTTTTTGTTTCAGCAGTGCCTGAAACGCTACCGACACCGTAGGGATAGGTATGTCAGATGACACTAGTACAATAGAACAGATTTTTGCTCAACGACTGGAAGGGGTAGTTGGTGGGGATATATCCCCGTTTACGGGCACAGGTTACGATCTAGGCGCGTGGTATAGCGGTGCCTTAACTTCCCCATCTTCTGCTGAAACAGCAGGCCAACTTGAAGGTGCTGAAGTAGGGCTTATGCAGCAAGAACAAGATAGGTCCGATTTTGTTAAAACTGAACTAGCAAAAGTTGGTAAAGCAGGGTTACTTCCATCTCTTTCTAAAAGCCAAATAAACACTATTCACGACGCTATTAAAAACGACGGAATTAGTAGAAACGACCTTGGTACGTTAGTGCAGGGTATGCAAATTGATACCGACGGGTTTCTTGATTTAAGTTTCTTAGATGAGTCTAGCAACGATAAGTATAGCGACTTTAAGAACGCATTAAGTATTCAAGATGCAATAAACTCTTTAGGGGGCAACTCCCTGATACCGGGCGGGTTGGGCAGCCTTATCACGTCTGGGGGTATTCCTGCTTCCAGTTCTCCAGTAACAACTTTAAATGCCGAAGACGCACTAGCAGCAAAAGGCACGCTTTTAGGAAGTGACTACCCCTTCCCTAATCAAGCTATGGGCACCACAGAAGTTACCGAAGACACGGTTAACGACATTCTTGCCGGGGCTATGGCCGCACGGGAAAAGATCATGGGGGGCACTGCCGATCCCACGAAGGAGCAAGAGTTAGCGGTGCAAGCAGCCGTTGCTGAACTTCTTATTAACGCGGGCATTGGAGTAGACCAAAGCACTATTAACCCATACAGCCTAGAAGGAGATTCTCTTGGTCGGTTTGTAGATCGGATTAGTGTTGTGGATGAAGTTACGCCCGATGATGATGGTGGAGGCGGTGGTGGTGGTAAACCTGCTGGTGGAGGTGCTCCTGCTGCTGATGGGGGTGCTCCTGCTGCTGATGGGGGTGCTCCTGCTGCTGATGGGGGTGGTGGTCCGACACTTACTGGTGGTCCTGCTGGTGGTGCTAGTACTATGGATACGTCGGGCGATACAGGTATAACCAATCAGAGAGACATATTTAACGACTACGAGGCTAGTCCTGATCTATATAACTTTGACGTGCAGGGTTATCAACTCTGGGAGATGATGCGGCTAGAGCCAGAAGGGTGGATGAAGGAAGCATTAAAAGACGAATATAAAAAATACCGGGGATTTAAAGGCTTAGACCCTAATAGCCAGCCCGTACCGGTGCTTAAAACGCCAGCAGAACTAGCCGCAGACAAGCTCGCAAAGGAAGAAGCAGACAAGCTCGCAAAGGAAAAAGCTATTGCCCTTGGCGAGGCCGGAACTAAGAAAAACCCGTTGGACATACTAGGGGATATTATAAACAACACTGACTTCACCATTGGTAATACAAACAACCAAAGTACTACTACTGGTACTGCTGGTGGTGGTCCGACACTTACTGGTGGTCCTACTGGTGGTCCTACTGGTGGTCCTACTGGTGGCCCTGCTGGTGGCCCTGCTGGTGGTCCTACTGGTGGCCCTGCTGGTGGCCCTGCTGGTGGTAGTGTTCCCGGTGGTGCCCCTGCTGGTGGTGGTCCTGCTGGTGGTGGCCCTGCTGGTGGTGGTGGTCCGACACTTACTGGTGGTCCTGCTGGTGGTCCCGGTGGTGCCGGACTAGGAGGGGCTGGATTAGGTGATGGAACTGGTCCGGGTGATGGAACTGGTCCGGGTGATGGAACTGGCGATGGAACTGGCGATGGAACTGGCGATGGTGATGGCGACGGTGATGGTGATGGCGACGGTGACGGAGATGGCTTTGGTGATGGTTCAGAAGCTACTACCCCCCAGCAAATAATTGGTCAAGGTGGCATGGAGTCCGTTAGTACAAAGAAAGCAGGTGTTGCAGAAATCAATGCGCTATACAATCCAGCTCTGTCCCTTGCTGAAAACATGGCCCTCTTAAGGGGTTCTAGGGTAGAAGAGGAAGACATTGTGGATAGTGCGATATATTACGGTGGTGGTATGATACAAAACACTGATATGACTGACGAAATAAACCGTCTGTTACGGGGATACTAAGATGAGTTTCCATAGTAATATTTTACCTAACCTTAAAGCAGGGGCAACGGCAGGCCTAGGTGCTTTAAAAGATCGCTATACGGACGACGATGGCACCATTTCTTGGACAAATGTAGGCAAAGACGCGGGTATGGCTTCTACTGCCTATGCGGCGCTAAACCCAAATGATTCTGAAACCATAGGTAACTTTATGGGGACTAATCAACAGGGGCCAGTCGGGTATATGGGAGGAATTCCTAACTATACTGCTACTCGTGAATTACTACCCAATGCCTTTGCACAGACCAATACCGACCCTACTACTCAAGATGTAACAGCTCGTCGTCCGGGCAGTGCTGGCCGTCAGTATTTTACAGACACTACTTTTGCTCCAGATACTACCGAGCCTATTATGGGCAAAACAGCAGTAGAGATAGCTGCGGATAATAAACAAAATTTAGCTAACCAAGCAATCTACGAATCCTTGATGGGTGATGCCTTTGATGCGCGAGTTGCAAGTGGAGCTACTACTGCTGGAGGTGCAACCGCTTCCGATGGGGTACTAACCGCAAATGAACTAGCTTCTATCGCTACCGGGAAATATTTTGATAACGGCGATGGAACTTATAGCGATGCGATAGGGAATATATTTAATGAGGTAAATGGGCAGCTTACTGTTGATCAAGCCTTAACTGGTGAAGAACTTATTGCTAGAGATGGGCCTGCCGTTGCCGCTATGAATGCTTTTCTGTCTAAGTATACTTCAGGACAACCTTTAACAGCGGCTGATGCAGCGGCTCTTGCTGCAAGCGGGTATTCAATAAACCAAATAGCAACAGGTTTGAGTAGAACGCCCAAACAGGTGAAAGACTTCCTTGATTTTCATGCTCCCGCTGATGATGTTGTTACTAAAGTTATTGAAAAGGAGGAGGACTACGACGTAAATGCTTCTTTAGAACAAATGCTAATAGCGGGCAACTCAGATTACACGGCAAATACTGATGGAACTTTTACTGGGCCGGGTAACTATATTTACGATTACCAAAACGGATTGCTAGAAACAGTGGGCACTCCTTCTTTAGAACAAAGGCTAATAGCGGGCAACTCAGATTACACGGCAAATACTGATGGAACTTTTACTGGGCCATCTGGTTATGTTTTTGATTATATAGACGGCGAGTTAACAACATTGCGCACTCCTTCTGGTGCTGATGTTCCTGCCGCCATCACTGCCAATGCCGCAGAACTTGACACGTTTGGAACAATCGCAAATATCCGATCTCAAGAAGAAATTGTTGGGATACAGGAAGGTATTACTGCTGGAAAATGGGATGCTGGTGATGTGGCCGAGCAGTTTAACCTGCCAGAGATTGATGTTATTGAAGAGTTAATACGGGATGGCTTCTATGGGGCTGACGATACAGCTATTGCTGACGCAGCGGCGGGAGCTGCGATGGAGGAAGAAGAACTTGTAGTACAACTTCTTAGGGCGGGCAAAACTAACTTTGCTGAAGTAGCTGAGTATTATCAAGACCAATTCCCGGGTATAACAGCAGCGCAAGTTAAAGCTAATTTTGACAAAACAGAATTCGCACAAGGCGGCAATGTAAACGGGTACTACTTAGGTGGCCCTACCGATGGGATGGCTGATCAAATTCCCGCTACAATAGATAACTCCCAGCCAGCAGCACTAAGTGATGGGGAGTTTGTAATCCCTGCGGATATAGTAAGCCACTTAGGTAACGGCAATTCTGAGGCCGGAGCTGACAATCTCTATGACATGATGGAAAGGGTGCGTACAGATCGCACAGGCAATCCAAATCAAGGTCGTCAAATCGACCCTAACGAATACTTAGCGTAGGTAAAGACAATGGCTACTTTTGAAGAATCGTCACTTTCCAGTTGGGCTGGACCTTATGTAACCGAGATGCTCGGTAGAGGCCAAGCGTTAGCTAGTCAACCGTATCAAGCCTACAAAGGCCCACTTACAGCAGGGCAATCCTCGTTGCAAGACACTGCACTTGCGGGCTTAGGCGGGTTGTCTGCCCCTACTAGCATGGGCGCGTATACCCCTCAGTCTTTTACGGGGGCAGGATATGCTGCACCAACTGCGGCGCAAGCAGTAGCAGGGGAGATGGGTGCGTATACTCCGGCTTCTGGTAATACTGTGCAGCAGTACATGACTCCTTACCTACAAGGTGCGCTTCAACCTCAGTACGATGCCGCTAACCGTCAATCTCTAATGGCCCAAGAAGCAATGAAAAGCCAATACGGTAAAGCAGGGGCTTTCGGTGGAGGTCGGCAAGCTGTTGCAGGAGCAGAGTTAGACAGAGGTCTACTGGATAGGATGGCGGGTATTACAGGTACAGGCTACCAAAACGCTTTTGAGCAAGCGCAAAGTCAGTTTAACACCGAGCAAGGGCGTGCGATGGCAGCCCAACAAGACGCTAACAGGTATGGGTTTGATGTCCTAAATGCACAACAGACGGGTGGTGGCTTACAACGTGCCATCGAAGCTGAGGGTATAGCTGCGGATAGGGCGCAATTTCAACAGGAGCGTGACTTCGATAAGAGCAACGTACTCTTTACCCAGTCTTTGCTCAACGATATGCCCTTAGAAACGCAGCACTATTCTTACTCACAACCTAGTGGGATACAGAATTTAGGCGCGGCTTTTAGCGATTCTCTAAGTATTCTCGATCAGCTATCAAGACCGGCTACTCCTGCTGGTCCACTTAATAGCGGAGGAACAGCGCCCGGTACCGCAGGTTTTATTGGCCCTGCACAAGCAGTTAACCCCGCGTTTTCAGGGTTATACGACTACTATATCGCTAAGGGGAAAACCCCAGCACAAGCAACAGCAGATGCAAACGCTGACCTTGGCATTACACCATAAAGGGTACCAACATGAACGGATTAGGATCACTTATGCAAGGCGCAGCGCCACAAGGCCCCGAGCAAGGTATGCCACAAGGTCAGCAAGGTATGCCTATGCCTCCAGCAAATGACCCGCGTATGGCCGCAGCTATGGACG
>Ga0115004_10001820_pt1 | contig 17612 bp, 9 predicted proteins | sample ArcticOcean_MG_C_10_FD_88737 | JGI IMG/M metagenome (GOLD analysis project Ga0115004, IMG submission 88737) | Marine microbial communities from western Arctic Ocean - ArcticOcean_MG_CB11_90 | ecosystem: Environmental > Aquatic > Marine > Oceanic | place: Arctic Ocean: Canada Basin | collected...
AATCCTGGTTCCGCTACATTAAAGGCACTTAATGATATGTCAGTTTCCACAAGAGCTGGAGCAACTGATACATTAGTTGTAATAGACAAAGCTCTTGATAGAATTAATTTAGAAAGAGCAAAGCTTGGAGCAATTATGAGTAGGATGGAAAAAGCTATTGACAATCTATCTAATGTAGCAATGAACACTACAGCTTCTAAAGGAAGAATTGTTGATGCTGATTTTGCATTAGAATCTGCTAATCTTACAAGAGCTCAGATCCTTCAACAATCTGCTACTGCGATGATAGCTCAAGCCAGTAAGTCAATGCAAACAGTATTAGAACTTTTAAGATAATCTGCTAAATAATAATGTTTTTTTTATAAGGAATTGTTATGAACTTAAATTTAGGCTCCGGCAGTAAAATTATTAAGAATTTTATAAATGTAGATAAATATGATTTAAAAAATGTTGAAATCGTTCACGATTTAGAGTTGTTCCCCTACCCCTTTGAAGATGATTCAGTTGAAAATATATTACTAAACCATGTTTTAGAACATTTAGGTCAAAATTTTGATGTTTTTAATAATATATTAAAAGAATTCTATAGAATATGTAAACATAATGCTCTTATAGAAATTAGAGTTCCACATCCTCGGCATGATGACTATTTATCAGATCCAACACATGTAAGACCAATTACACCTCTTGGTTTAGCTTTATATGATCAAGAGCTTAACAAATTATATGAAGAACAAAATGCGGCAAACACCCCTCTTGGCTTAATTCATAATTTAAATTTTAAAATTTTGTCATCTGAATATGTTGTCGAACCACATTACTTGAAAGAGATTGAAAATGGAACAATCTCTAAAGAAGATTTTGAAATAAAAATGAAACACAACTTTAACGTAATTAAAGAAACAAAAATTATATGGAAAGTAATTAAGTAAAATTAAAATAAAAAAATATTTTTACATTCTAAAAATTACCTTTCGCAATTCAAAACTACTTGTATAAAAATGCAACAACAAAATGAAAAAATAAATTCAAAGCTTTTTACTATAGTCAATATTGATCAAGCTATAAAAACTGCTAATAGGTTAGCCAAAAAAGGCTTGATGGACGAAGTTAAAATTATTTGTCAAGAACTAGATAAGAAATACCCCAATAACATTAGGACTAAAGTTTTTTGGAATAATATTTCTATAAATAAAGAAATACTAGAACCAAACGATAAAGAATTTAATATTTTAGTAGATTTGTATCAAAATAATAAATTTGAAAAAGCAATCAATAATATAAATATATTATTAAAAGATTTTCCAACATCAAGTCAGATATTTAATTTGCAAGGTGCAATTTTTTCTGCACAGGGAAAATTTCTAGACGCTATCAAGAGCTACAACAAAGCAGTTAAAATCAATCCAAACTTTGCTGAAGCATTTAATAATCTAGGTGTAAGTTTAGTAAATATTGGTGAATTCGATAATGCTTTAAAAAGTTATAAAACAGCTTTATCATTAAAACCAAATTACTCTGATTTATTAATTAATATTGGCATAGTTTTTTCACAAAAAGGTGAATATCAACAAGCTATAGAAAACTTTGAAAAATCTATTGCATCTAACCCAAATTCTCCGCTTGCGTACCTTAACCTAGCTATCACCTACAATTTAATAAACAAAAAAAATGATGCCATTACAAGTATTGCTCAATCAATACGCTTAGCACCTGATAATGACGAGGTATTTTATAATTTTGGTATATTTTTACAAGGATACAAATTTGATAATGAAATACCTTATTTATCATCATTAATATTAAGTTTATTACATAAAAAAAATTTTGTTAGACCTTTAGAAATAATGAATTTAATAATTCAAATTATTAAAAAAGATATTTTTCTATTAAATATTTTAGATAATTTGAAACACGGGAAAGTTAACCAGAATTTAGAAGAAATTATTTTTAAAATCAATCAAGTTCCTCTACTCATTGAAGTTTTAAAAATTTCTCCAATTAGTAATTTAGAAATAGAAAATCTTTTGATAGAAATTCGGAGATCAATTCTAATAGATATAGAAAATTTAAGTCACAACAAAGAAATTTTAAAATTTACTGCAATTTTAGCAACGCAGTGCTTTTTAAATGAGTTTATATATTATGAACAACAAGATGAAAAAGATAAAATAAAAAAACTAGAGATAAAGATCTCGAGTGAAATAAATGCTGGTTATGAACCAAATTTTTTAAATATTTCTATATTAGCGAGTTATAGGCCACTGTCCAACTATAATTGGATTGATAGTTTATCATTTCCAAAAGAATGTAATGATTTACAAATTCAACAAGTAGATGAAATACGTGAAGAAAAAAAATTTAAAAATCAAATAGAAATTTATAATAGTATTAAAAATAATATTTCTCAAAAAGTAAAAGCACAATATGAAGTTAACCCTTATCCAAGATGGAAAAATGATGCAAAATCTGCACTATCTCCAAAATCAATGGTTCAAATTTTTAAAGATCTAAATTTAAAATTTTCAAAAAAATCACTATCTGAAAACAATCAGAAGGATATTTTAATTGCTGGGTGTGGTACTGGTCAACAAATAATTAGTGTATGTTCAAGATATAAAAATTGTAATGTTTTTGCCATTGATATCAGTCTTAGTAGTTTAGCGTATGCCAAACGTAAAACAATAGAGTTTGGTTACAGCAATGTTAAATTCATGTTAATTGACATATTAGATTTACCTTCACTTGATAAAAAGTTTGATTTGATCGAATGCTGTGGTGTTTTACATCATATGGGTGATCCATTAAGAGGATGGAAAGTATTAACAGAATGCCTAAAGCCAAAAGGATTTATGAAGATAGGTCTATACAGTGATCTTGCAAGAAGAGATATAAAATACGTAAGACAAGAAATAATGAAAATGGATATTCCATTAACATCTGATGGTATTAAAAGTTTCCGACATAAAATTAAACAATCATATGAAAAACATCATAAAAATATTTTTAAACAAGGAGACTCTTTTTCTCTTAGTAATTTTCGTGATCTTCTATTTCACGTACAAGAATATAGATATACAATTCCAGAAATTCAAAATTGTATGGACACTTTAAATTTAAAATTTTGTGGGTTTGAAGTTGGAAACGAAAAATTTAAGAATTTTAATAATATAAACTCTAAGAAAGAAGATATTTACAATTTAAACAAGTGGCATATTTTTGAAGAAAAATATCCGCATACATTTGTAGGAATGTATCAATTCTATTGTCAAAAGCATTAAGGTATGACCAACCCTTCACAAGAAACTATAAACGAACTTGTTGATTTATATAATCAAAATCAAGTAGATATTCTTATTCGTAAAATTGAAGACCTTGTTCATAAATTTCCTTTTTCACATTCTATTTGGAATTTGAGTGGCGTAGCAAATTTAAAAATAAACCAATATTATAAAGCAGAATTATCTTTCAAAAAAGCTCTTGATTTTAGTCAAAACAATATAGGAATTTTAAACAATTTATCTATATCATTAAGAAATCAATATAAATACTCAGAAGCAATTGAAGGTTTTAAAAAATCATTAACAATCGATAACAATCAATTTAAAACTTATTTCTTTCTTGGTGACACTCTAAATAAAGTTGGAGAAAAAAAAGAAGCCATTAGTAGCTTAGAACAAGCAACTATAATGAACCCTAATTTTCTTGAAGCATGCGATACTTTAGCTAGCATCTATAAAGATCAATGCTTATTTGAAAAAGCCATAGTGTATTATCAGAAAGTAGTTTCTCTAAAACCAAATTCAGCAGAACCTTATTATAACTTGGCAAATACACTTGTTGAAACAAATCAAAACACTAAAGCTATTTTAAACTATAAAAAAGCAATAAAGATAAACCCAAAACTATCTAGACCATATTTGAATTTAGGTAATACTTTCATCAAAGAAAAAAAATATAATATGGCATTTAAGTATTTAAAACTAGCTATCAAAATAAAACCAGATTATTTTGAAGCTTATCATAGCATTGGTCACATATTAGAAAATCAAAAAAAATATCAAACAGCTTTAATAAATTATAAAAAAGCTATTTCATTAAACTCTAAATTTGTCAGTTCATATAATAATATTGCTAATATATATATACAATTAGGACAACTAAAATTTGCTATAATGTACTATAAGTATGCCTTATCTTTAGATAAAAATTGTTCTGATGCATTTATTAATTTATTATCTATTGAAGTGCAAAGTTCAGGCAATTTAATAGATAATAGTAGTATTGAAAATAGTGAAATATCCAAAGAAATTATTCAAAATCCAAAATATAATATTTTAAAAGCTATAATAAATTATATTTATGGTGACACTCATAAATCAAACAAATATTTAGGTTTCTATAAAAAAAACTTGAATTCTGTTGAAAGTAAAAAATCAAATTTAAAAGATTTGAAGTTTTGTTATGGGTATTTTTCTTTTTTAGATAAGGTAATTAAAAGACCTTTAATAGTTCAAAAAACAAATAATAAAATTTTTCATTTTGGAGAAAGTCATTGTCTTAGTTTTGCAAATAATATTATTAACTACGATAATAAAAAATATAGAATAATACCTCAATTAACAATTGGCGGGAAAGCCTTTCATTTTGCTGAAGAAAATAATAACATTTTTAAGGCTATTACTAAATTCAATTTGCTAAAATTACCAAAGCAATCAAATGTATTTATTTCGTTTGGTGAGATTGACTGTAGGCATGATGAAGGGTTTATTAAAGCATCTTCAAAAAAAAATATTCCAATTCATTTACTTATCAAAGAAACAATAAATAACTATGTAATTTGGTTTAAAAAAATTAGCTTTGAAAGGAAATATAAACTATTTTTTTTGAACATCCCTGCTCCTGTTTATAATGATAAATTAAATGAAGTTGAAAATAAAAAAGTTTCTGAAGTTGTTGCAGAATTTAATAAAGAATTAAATAAAACCTTAACTTATTATTCAATAGCCTTAATAGACGTATATAGATTTACAAAAAATAAAAAAAATTTTTCAAATAAAAAATTTCATTGTGATCAACGTCATTTAGATAATAGAATTCTAAAAATTATTGAATCGCAGTTAAGTAATTAACCTCTTATCACTTAATATTGAAACATTAAATGGCTTGGTTTTTGCAGTTTATTAAAAATAATTAATGATTTTGCAAGGAAAATAATATGCAATTAAATATGGATGATGCACTATTACAAGCTATAGAATACCACAAAATTGGAAATGTTGAAGAAGCAAACCGTTTCTATCAATCCATATTAAAAGTTAACCCTAAACATCCTGATGCAAATCATAATTTAGGGTTATTAATTACTAATCATGGAAGCATTATTGAATCCTACAAATATTTTAAGACTGCTTTAGAGGCAAACAGTCAAATACCACAATTCTGGTATAGTTATATAGATATTTTAATAAAGTTAAATAAAATAGAGGATGCTAAAACTTATTATAATAAAGCCAGTGAAATGGGATTTTGTAATGGTCATGATTTCAAAGTTTTAGAAGAAAAGCTTTATGAAAATAAATGTAAAAATAATATCTTAAATAATTTTGAGTACACAAAACCGTCCCAAAATCAAATAGATTTTATTATAAAACTTTTTCAAGAGAGAAAATATACTGATGTCCAAGAAATCATTTTTCAATTAATAGAAAAATTTTCTAATTCTTCACAATTATTTCATATTTTGGGTGCTTCATTCGCTGAACTTAAAGACTTTGGTAATGCAGTCATGCATTATGAAAAAGCTATATTTTTAAATTCTAAGGATGAAATGATTTGGAATGACCTTGGAAATTGTCAACGAAATTTAGGCTTAACGACAAAATCTATTGAGAGTTTTAAAAATTCTATAAAAATTAATCAAAATTGTGACCTTGCTTTCAATAATATGGGAAATTCATATAAAATATTAGGCAATACAAAAAGTGCTATAACCGCTTATAAGAAAGCAATTGATATTAATCCAGATGTAAGTGTTTATCATCAAAATCTGGGACAAATATACATTGAAATAGATAAAAAAATTCTTGCATTAGGCTACTTGGAGAAGGCTGTTTTACTAAACCCAAATTTTGAAAATCAATTAAATTTAGCAGAAGTAATATTAAAAGAAGAACGTAATCCCAAAAAAGCACTTCCTTTTTTAGACAATGCTCTTTTGTTAAATCCTACTGATACAAGGACCATAGCATACAAAACAATTGCATTACGAGGATTAAACAGATTTAGTGAAGTAAAAAAAGTTATAAATTTTAAAAAATTAGTTAACCCTGACAATTTAAAAAATCATACAATTATTAGTGTCAAAGAATTTAATAAAACCTTGCTATCATTTCTTATTAATCATCCTAGAAGAACAATAGAAAAGAATACAGAAGGTTGGGCGATACGAGGTGGCACTGTTGTAAGGAATATTTTTTCAGATAAGAGTGAAATTATTCAACAGTTTGAAGAATTAACAAGAAGAGTAATTGAAAAAAAAATAGAGACTTTACCTGATGATATTAACCACCCTTTTTTAATGAAAAAACCTAAAAGTTTTGAACTTGATTGTTGGGCTAACCTTTTAGAAGCCGGAGATTATCAAGCTAATCATATTCACAATAACGGATGGATGAGTGGTGTGTACTATGTAGATATTCCAGAAATTCAAAATGACAACAACAAGCATGCCGGTTGGATAGAATTTAATAGAGCAGGTTATGATTTACCTCATTTTGGAGAAGATAGAGATATTGAAATTATCAAACCTGAAAATGGTATGTATATTTTGTTTCCTTCATATGTTTGGCACGGAACTATTCCATATACTGGTAAATACAATAGGGTCAGTATTTCTTTTGATATAATACCAAATTAATTAAAATTATTTCAAATTAAACTATAACTCTTAAAAAGGTGATAATTATGAATAGTATGAAAGTCGATCAAATATTAACTAAGGCCAATTCATACACTCAAAAAGGAAACTTTAATGATGCTGAGGTATTATATCATTCAGTACTTAAGAAATTTCCATATAATCTTCGAGCAAGAGAAGCTCTTAAAAAATTAAATACAGTTATAGTGTCATCATATGAAGAGAATTTAATTACTTTATATAATGGCGGCAATCTCACTGAAGTCATAAATCAATGTAAATATTTAACAAATAAATACCCAAATATGTTTGTGTTTTGGAAATTTTTTGGAATGGCTAATTTTGATAAACAACAATTTGTTGAAGCAGAATTATGTTTTAGGAATGCATTAAAAATTAATGAAAATGATATTGATTGCACGGCTAATTTAGCCATTGTATATACAAATTTAGGCGCATTAGATAAAGCAATTTCAATGTATATAAAAGCTATTAGTTTTAATAAGAGTTTTCCTGAATTATATAACAATTTAGCAAATGTTTATAAAGATAAAGGTGAATTAGAGAAGGCAATTGAAGCATATAAAAAAGCAATAGAAATAAAACCAGAATATTTTGTGGCATTTTATAACTTAGGTATAATTTATCAAAGTCTTAAACAAGTTGAAGATGCAATTAAGATGTATGAAATGTCTTTGTCAATCGATCCAAATCATGTTCAGACCTTAAATAACCTGGGTAATATTTATCAAGAACAAGGGTTTATTGGAAAGGCAATTGAAAATTTTCATAAAGTTATAATTCTTGATCCAAATTTTCAACAAGCGTACTTTAATCTTGGCAATGCCCTTAAGGGTATTATTTTTGAAAATCCAAACCCTCAACTACAGATGAGTATTTTAAATCTACTCGAAAGAGAAACCTATGTTAGTCCGTCAAATATAGTAGAAGCTAGTTTCAGTCTTTTAAAAAAAGACAACAGTTTAAGACTCATATTTGAGGAAACTCAAAAATATATAATCAACAAGAATGTAGAACATATTATTAAAACCTTAGTTAAAAATAGTTTGTTTTTAAAGTTATTGAGCGTCTCTTTGATACAAGACACATATATAGAGAATTCGTTAAAAAATATACGCATGTCTATATTAGATAATATATTTGAAATTGGAAATGGAGTCGAAATAACAAATTTTCAAGCTGCTTTAGCAAGCCATTGTTTCTTAAATGAATATTTATATAATTTTAATTTAAATGAAATAAATAAGTTAAATCATTTAGAAAAAACAATTGAACACTCAATTGTTAATAGAAAAAAAATCAATGTGAATTATATATTATGTTTGGCAAGTTATAAACCTCTGACTTCATTTTCTTGGTATACGTCCATAAATTTTCCAATTGAATTAACATCAACTGAAAAGCTTTTGTTAAAAGATCAAATTAAAGAAAAAAAATTAAAGTCTCGAATACCTAATTTATCAAAAATTAATAATAAAATTTCAAAGGAAGTTCAAAAACAGTATGAACAGAACCCATACCCTAGATGGTTTGCAATGAATTTGGGTTATAAACCAAATAATATTTCAGAACGAATGGACGTTTTAAACTTACGATATGATAAAAGTATTATTCCTAACAACAAAAATCCTGAAATATTAGTTGCTGGTTGTGGTACAGGTGAACATTCAATAGGCGTAGCTTCAACCTTTAAAAACTCTAAGATTCTTGCAATTGATCTAAGTTTAAGCAGTATTGCATACGCAAAAAGAAAATCTGAAGAGTTAGGCGTAAATAATATTGATTACATGCAAGCAGATATTTTAGATCTTCCTATTCTTAATAAAAAATTTGATATTATTGAAAGCGCTGGTGTCTTACATCATATGAAAGATCCAATTAAAGGATGGAAAATACTTGTCGACTGCTTAAAACCCGGTGGTATGATGAAAATTGGACTTTACAGTAAAATTGCTAGAGAACACATAAGTAGAATTAGAAAAGAAATTAAAAAATTAAATCTAGGTAATGACGAAATAACTATTAGAAACTTTCGTTCAAAAATTATCGAATCAGATTCTCATGACCACAAAACAATTAAAGAATCTCCAGATTTTTATAGTTTGAGCAATGTTAGAGATCTTTTATTTCATGTTCAAGAACATCATTTCACAATACCTCAAATTAAACAATTTATTAATACTTCGGGATTAGAATTTTGTGGCTTTGAAGTTAAACAAGCTATTAATAAATATCAAAACTTACATAAAGATCATTTATCATTATATGACTTGGATAAATGGGAAATTTTTGAAAACAATAATAAAGAAATTTTTGCGGTTATGTACCAATTTTGGTGCCAAAAAACAACTTAGTTTTTATTTCACTTAAACTAAAAGATAATACTTAATTTTCATAATATAGTTTCATTTTATTTACTATAAAAATTAGAACTAAATACTTTAATGATATTGGAAATAGAAATATATTATGAATTTTTGGAGGTTATCTCAATTCATTCTTTTAATAATATCAGACTTCACTATTTACAAAATTTATTGGAGATTAACTTCAACTTAATCAATATATAGTTTCTTTTATTTTATCATGTATTATGTAATGTTAAAGTTAGATGTAGGTGATTTATTCGATTTTATAATTTTCTTTGATAAAATCATAATTTTATAAGAAATACCCATATAGTTATTTTTGTAAAAAATTATTTTTTTTCTAAATTAAAATTTAAATTAAATTCAACACATCGTCTTTCTTCAGATCCTTGAAATGGATAGACTGTATGTAAAAGATTGGAAGGGAACATTAATAACATACCCGCTTTGGGTTTAACTAAAAATTGACCTGCTTGAAGTAGACTTCCATCGACTGTACTATTAATAAATTCTATATTTCCATCGACATCCTTTTTTCCTTTATATCCACGTGGCTTGTTAAATTCAGGGATGATTAAATACATGACAGCACTTATATGACAATAGGTATAATGATGTACTGGGTTATATTCATATTCTTTTTGAGAAACTATCCATGCAGATTGTAAACTGACATTTATGTTATGTAATTTTTGACTATACTCACAACTCCTTTGGGCAACATATGATTTTCCAATGTTACAAAAAATATCTGTGAACCCTGTGTTGTTAAGTTCTTTATGAGTGAGTGTTGGTTCTGACTTGATTTGACCAACTAGCCTATTATCCATATTTTTTCTATTATCATTATGTCGGATAACTTTATTAGATTATTTGTGTGGCTTTCACTCATTTCCACGCTTAAAATCATAGGGCCAAATGGATTAAGCATTTGAAACTTTAGTTCCTGTTTTTCATAACTTAACCTTTAAACTACATTTTTACTATTGCGCTAATATGCTTTCTTATTCTTTAATAATCTAAAGAGATCTTCTTCAACATTATTAAAAACTGTTTTCCAATTATTTAATTCCGTTTGTCTAAATAATTTGGTATTTTTATACCAAGGGGATGTTTGTCTTTGTAAGAACCACCTCCAATCTGGTAGAAATTTAAGTAATACCCAAGTATTACATCCAAGAGAGCCTGCTAAGTGAGCAATACTAGTATCGGATGTAATTACCAAATCAATATTTTTCATAACTGCAGCCGTGTCTGTGAAAGCTTGGTGACCATTATCAAAATTTTGACCTAAGTCTGTTATTTTAATATTTGAAAATTTCTTTAATTGTTCACTACCATAATTTTTTTGGAGACTGATTAATTGAATTTCGTTGTTTTTACTTATTTTTTCAAAATGCTTAAGAGAAAATGATCTGCCAATATCAACTTTAGATTTACTTCCTTGCCAAGCAATACCAACTTTAAATGATTTTTCATTAAGTTTGTTTTTCCATAACTTAATTTTCTCATCTGATGCTTTTAAATATGGTAAATTGCTGGGAAAATTTCTTTTGTTAGTTTTGAACTCTAGTGGAAGGCTCAAAAGAGGTATTTGAAAGTTGTAGTCTGCATATTTGGCATCTCTGTCAACTACTTTAATATTTTTGTCTAACGTTTTAATTAACTCCACTAAAGAATTTTGAACCTCAATTATAACCTCTGCACCCATTTGCTTTAACAACTTTGTATATTTACAAAATTGTATCGTATCACCCAAGCCTTGTTCAGACCTAACAAGTATTTTCTTATTCTTTAAGTCAATTCCACGGTGCCAGCGTTTTTCATGCACGTCAATTTCTAGACTATGCAATCTATGCAATTCTTTTTTATGTAACCTCCATTCATAATGCTCCCAACCTGTTTCAAAGTTTTCAGATAATAAAGATAGGTTTGCATAATTTAGATGAGATGATGTGAAGTCTTTGTCTATAGTAATAGCTCGAAGAAAAGATTTTTTAGCTTGAACAAAATTACCTTCATTAAACTGTCCAAATCCAATATTATTCATTATTTCTGCGAAATTTACATCATCTTGTTCTGCGGCTTTGTTAAAATATTTCATAGCTTTTTTGTTCTCAAATAAGTCCGTAAGAGCAACACCCATTCCATTTAGAGATGGATAATGATTTGGTCTTATTTTAATATTTTTTTCAAAACATAATTTTGCTTTATAAGGTTCATTTAGTTGCAACAATGCAAGTCCCTTATAATACAAAGCAGTTACAAAATTTGGACTGATATTAATGGCCTTATCGCAATAGATCATAGCCTCTTCAAACTTTTTCAAATGAATGCACATCATTGCTTGATCGCAAAGGTTATCTGGAATCAAACTCTGAATATCTATTGCTTTCATGTAAGCTTTTTTTGCCTTAGAAAATTTATTTATGTTTGTTAAAGCTCTGCCATAATTATAAATAGATTTAATATGTTTAGGGTCTAATTTAGTTGATTTTTCTAGAACTTTTTCAGCTTCTTTATATTTTTTTTGTTCTATTAAACTCGTGCCAAGATTGCATAACGTATTTACATCATCCGGATCAATTTTTAAGGCCTTTTTACAAAACTCTTCTGCCTTATCAAATTCTTTTTGTTTATTTAATACACCAGCAATATTTAAATATGCTTCAATTATATTAGGATCTAAATCAATGACCTTATAAAAAAATTTAAGTGCCTTAGTATAATCTTCCATAAATAAATAAGCATAACCAAGATTTATATAACTATAAACAAAATTTTTATCGGCCTTTTGAGCTTTTTTAAAAAATGTTATAGCTTCTTTAAAATTATTCTGATCAAGACAACTCAATCCAATATTATTAAATGCAATTGGATTGTTTTTATCAATATTTATAGCATTGAATAAATACGCATTACCTAGTTCAGAATTTTGTAATTGATTATTTATAAGACCTAAGTCACATAAAGCATTATAATTTTCTGGTTCTTCTTTAAGAATAATTTCAAGCGTTTCTAATGCATGTACTAAATCTTTATTTAAATAAAAAGCTTTTGATAATTCAAATAAGACAGATACATCTCTGGGTTTTTTTTCTAGTGCTAATCGATAATTATTGATAGCAAGGTCATATTGTTTTAATTTATGATAAGACCTACCTAAATTATAAATACATTCAAATACTGAAGGATTTTTTTTTAAAGAATGTATAAATAATGGTATTGCTTCTGCAAATAAACCAACAGAACTTTTATACATTCCTAATATATAATTATATGTGGAATTATCTTTGGCCTGATCATGAATTTTTTTAGCTTCAAAATTAAATTTATCAAAATCTTTATTGTCTAGTAATTTTCCTAAATTTACGATTTGACTGTTTAGTTGATCAAAAGACAATTTATGATCTTTAGCTTTTTCAATTTCAATATCAACTTTAGCTAAATCAAGATCTATATTAATCTGTCCTAAATTTCCATTAAGATCATCTAAAACTTTTTGATATATAATTTCAGCTTCGTTGGTTTGACCTTCTAATACTAAATTATTGGCTTTTTTTAATTCTATATTGATATCATTCACAACATACACCTATTAAGACTTTAGAATAATATCTTCAAATTCCATGCCAAAAAAACCCCTTATAAATAAGGGGTTTTTTAATTATTATTTAGTTTTAATTATCCTTGTAGTAAGGATAGTACAGACTGTTTAGAAGCATTAGCCTGTGCCAGCATTGAAGTAGCTGCCTGATTAAGAATTTGAGCTCTTGTCAAACGACTTGTCTCTGCTGAGAAGTCTGCATCCCTAATGTTACTCACAGATGATTGAGTGTTAGTAATTATATTTGTTAAATTACTTACAGTTGAATCTAGTCTGTTAGATATAGCACCTAATGTCGCTCTTTGATCATTAATTTTCGCAATAGCTCCATCTAATATATCAATAGCTGTCGCTGCACCAGCAGATGTACCTAAAGCTACTGTAGATAAAGCACTTAGTGATGCTGTATTAGCTGCAGTTGTTCCTAAAAAGTTATCATCTTGAGTGTTCACACTTGAAGCAACATTAAATGAGTTTGATGAATTAAATCTCAATTGCCCAATTGCGTCTGCAGCTATACTTTGAGTGACACCTACAGTATTATTACCAGCACTATTAGCAATTAATTGTTTAATACTTGTAACTGTAGCAAAAGTATTTGTAGATGTTGCTATACTTGCGTTTGATAATCCAAGTGATTCAGTTATAGTATCACCATTACCATTGACACCAATAATTTCAACTGAATTAGCAACATCATTACCGGCAGATGTGATTGTTATGTAACCATTTACAGCGTTTGTATTTAAAGTATAAGAAGCGGCATTAGCTACTACGGCAGCAGTTGATGTTATAAGATCAGTGTCTGCAGCTAAGTCACTTAAGATTTGTGTATTTGACTCTGTTGCTGTAGAAGCCTGGACAGCTCCATCTTGATCCAAAGTAGTTAGATCTAACGTAGAACCATCAGTACCATGATTATATGCAGTAATCTTAATATCTTCACCTGTTGAATGTGTTAGAACTAATGCTGAATTACCATCACTATGAATTTCTGCAGAAATACCAGTTGTACCTGCAACAGCGTTAATAGCATCTTTGATAACTCTTAAATCGTCTTTATCATTGACGGTTACTGAAATAGCTGAGCTACCACCAGATGAGGCATCGTTACCTAACGTAAAAGAAAGAGTACCAGAAGCACTTAAAGAATGCATTTTTAATTTATTCTGTGCAGTGGCTGTAACACCTGTTGACGCACTAACTGAATTAATCTGTGAAGCAGTAGTAGCAGCCGATGAACCTACAACAACAGAAATTGCTGACGAACCTATGTTACCTGTAACAGTTAATGTATGTGCATCAATTGTATCATCACTAGCAGATACTATTGTTGATGTGCCGTTAAGCCTGTAGTTTCCAATATCAGCACTTTTAACACTATCAACACTAAAAGTAACAGTTTCATTAGCGTTTGCACCTAATTGAAATTGCTTACTGGTAAAAGTACCATCTAGCATTTTAGTTGAGTTCCATGATGTTTGGTTAGCAATTCTATCCACTTCAGCAATTAACTGTGTGGCCTCAGTGTTAATAAAACTCCTATCTAGAGCTGTATTACTGTCATTTGCAGATTGAACAGCTAATTCTCTTAGTCTTTGTAAAATATTAACAACTTCTACTTGAGCACCTTCTGTTGTATCAATCAAAGCCTGACTGTCTGTTGCGTTTCGCACAGCCATATTAAGACCAGTAATTTGACTTTCCATTTTTGATACTATAGCCATTCCAGCAGAATCGTCTTTAGCACTATTTATTCTCAATCCAGAAGATAATCTTGCTATAGCGGTATCCAATTCTTTACTTATTTTTTCGATATTTGCAGAAGCAACTTGGGCTCCAACATTTGTATTTACGCTTGTCATTATAAACTCCTTAGGTTTATTTAAAATTTGTTTTCTAAAGAGATTTACGACGTCCTAAAAATTTGTTTAGTAAAAAATTAATTTTTATTTGACCAAGCATCCATCATGTTAGTTAAATAGTCCCCTGTACTTTTTAAACTTGTAACGGCACTTTCCATGGCACCAAATTGTTCTTTATATCGTTTTGTAAGAGCTTCAACTCTTATATCAACATCTGCAAGGTCTATATTTAGGTCTGAAACGGTTGTTTCGAGAGTCAGACCTGATTTAGCAATTATACCAGATGCAGATAAAACAGTATCTACGTAATCAGTAAGTTGATCTATTAAACTTTTTCCATAATAAACATAAGCACTTGAAACAGTTTGAGATGGAGTGATTTTAACACCAGCTATTTTATCATCAGTGGAGCTTGATAAATAGTATGTGTTCCCATCTGTATCTATTACAGATGTCATAGCCACTCCATTTAGATTAGCTGTACTACCATCATATACAAATCCATACCTTCCAGGTGTTGGTTTAGCTGATGATATTGATGCTTCCACGTTTAAAAAGTCTGAACTTGATGAAAACATTGTATTAAAGATAGAATCAAAAATAGTTGAGTCTAAGTCTAATTGGGAGTTAAACGTGTCCTTGTTTATTGTTAACGTTCCATCTCTTTCAGTTCGCACTCCTAACTCTGATAAGTACATACTATCATTTCCATAACCAACAATTGCACCTGTGGAAATTTTATTTATCCTATCTTTTATAGTGTTCACAGCTATATTTTTTGCTAATGGTCCACCATCAGCTGTTTCGGTTTTTTGCTTAGTTAATTCATTTAATTTAGTTCGAGTGCTATTCAAGGTGTCAATAAATGTTTGGAGGGTTGACAATGCTGCGTCTTTATCTAATGCAGAGCTTACTCTAAATGAAGATGTAGTCGTTGCTGTTATATCAATTGAATAGCCATCAAATAAGTCAGTAATAGTATTTGATGATCTATTAACATTTATTCCGTCAACTACTAGTGCGGCATCCACTGCTGCTGATTTTTGTTTAGATGCATTAGTAGAGGTATTATCAAAAGTTGACAATCCTGAATTACTTGCATCTTCTGATACCGTCATCTTTAAGGCATTATTAACTCCAGTATCAGAACGTACCACTAATGAATAAGTTCCATCACCTTTATTGATAATATTGGCAGTAACACCTGTTATAGCATTTAACGAAGATGCTACTGAAGCAAGCGTATCAGAGCTACTCGCAATAGTGACAGTTGCTGATGTTTTTAGAGAATTAGCACCAAAAGAAGAAGCAACATGGCCTACAGTAACAGTTCCTGTTCCGGTTGTATTGCCAGGAGTAATGCTAGTAACTGATTTAAAAACTTTTGTCCCAGTGACAGTTGCACTTCCGTTAGCACCAGTAATATTTTCTGTAATATCATTCCCAGCCATGTCTTTGCCAACGACAGTAAAAGTTGTCATACTTTGGTTTCCACCTGCAGAAGTAGCAATAGATATTGCCCCTCCCAAGTTATTATGTGAAGTAGGTGTTCCTAAAGAAGTTGCTCCACTTACGCTAGTGGATGCAGAAAACAAAGAATCTGTGTCCGTAGCTGTCCCATTTGCAATCCAATTCCCGATATCAATAGTAATATTTCCACTACCCACACTTTGTGTTTGAGACGTAAAACCAGTGAACTCCAGAGTTTGTGGGGTAGCAAGAGTTGAAACAGTAATATCTGAACTAAAAACCTTAGCTTTTGATGCTGATGTTATTGCAACAGTATTAGCAGTACTGGCACTAGAAGTGGATAATTTTGTTTTGTTAACTAAACTTGCTGTTGAAGTTTTAAGCTTATTAAGCTCACTAGAAACATCTCCTAAAGCAGAAATTTCAAGTGTTTTTGCATTAATATTCTTATTAATCCTTGATTGTTCAGGTGCTGTTTCTGCTTCAACAAGACTAGAAACTATTTGTGAAATGTTTAATCCACTGCCTGAACTATTTATTGCGCTTAAATAATCAACTGCCATTATTTTCTCATGAGTATATATTTACTAATAACGACTATGAGTCTGCAAATTATATGCCTTTATTAAAATTAATTACAAAATAAACAAAAAATGGTAATCTTATATATGACTTATTATTACAAAAGTTTATTTTTACCAATTAAAACAAATTTTGCTCTCTTGGTTACGGCTGTTCTTACAGGCTCAATTGTTTCAATTGTTGCTCAATTATTTATATTATCAGCAAAAAACCTATATGATTTTTTTTATAATAACGCTGGAAGTTATTTTTCAATAAAAGTTGATGTGTTTGATATCAATTTTTCGTCAATAATTATATGTTTAACGGCATCTATAATAGTCTGTCTTATAATAAAATTCAAAAATATAGATAGATGGCATGGTCCTGCTGATTCAATTTATGCGGCACATCAAAAGAAAGGATCACTTGATACTGAAAAAGGTTTTCTATCAACAATTGCCGCTTTCATTTCTATCAGTGGTGGTGCCTCAGTAGGAATATATGGACCATTAGTTCATTTTGGAGGAACATTAGGTGCTTTTCTAAGAAGAAGAAAATTTATGCCTATAATACCACATGATATAATTATTGGGAGTGGTGTCGCCGCTGCAATATCAGCTGGTTTTGGTGCCCCATTAGCTGGCATTTTATTTGCGCATGAAGTTATTTTAAGACATTTTTCTATGAAAGCAATAACTTCTATTGCATTATCTTCAATAACCGCTTCTGTTATTGCAACTCAAATTGGTTTAGTAGAACCCCCATTTAGATTTGAAGAAGTTGTATTTAATTATAAA
>Ga0115004_10001824_pt1 | contig 17595 bp, 15 predicted proteins | sample ArcticOcean_MG_C_10_FD_88737 | JGI IMG/M metagenome (GOLD analysis project Ga0115004, IMG submission 88737) | Marine microbial communities from western Arctic Ocean - ArcticOcean_MG_CB11_90 | ecosystem: Environmental > Aquatic > Marine > Oceanic | place: Arctic Ocean: Canada Basin | collected...
CAAGGCGGGCTTCATCCCGAAAGGAACTGATCCCGTCGACTGGATCCGTACCCGTCGGAAATGTTGCCTTGAGACAGGCGAGCAGATCCAGTGTGCCAAACGGCTTACGAAGAAATATCGCGGGTAGATCACCGTTGGCGAAACTCTATTGATCAGAGACCAGTGAAACTTTTGGCAGAGGAAGCATCGTAAAGAGATCATTCTCTTTATCATGAACTCGAAGCTCGTCTCTTTCATTCTTATGTCCTTAACGTGCCCGCTCGCTTGGGCCGGTTCTTTGCTTGATTCAATTGTCGGGAAAAGGACGGTCTTTCTTGGCGACAGCATCACGCAGGCCGGAACCTATGTGAGTTTCACCTCGTATTATCTTCAGCGTCTTCATCCTGAGAAGAACTTCGACGTTTATCCGCTGGGCCTTTCGAGTGAAACTCTCTCCGGACTCAGTGAAAAGGGCCACGCGGGTGGTCGCTTTCCGCGTCCTTGTCTCTTTGAGCGTCTGGGCCGTTTGATGGAAAAAGTGGAGCCGGAGGTAGTCTTTGCCTGCTACGGGATTAACTGCGGCATATACAAGCCTCTCGATGACGAGCGCTTTGCCGCCTTTAAGGCTGGAGTGGAACGGCTCATCAAGGACTGCAAAGCAGCAGGGGTGGAGCAGGTCATTATCGTGACTCCTCCTATTTATGACACCACGGTGAAGGATGGTGAATTCAACTACGATCAGGTAATGACAGCCTATGCGGCTTGGGAGACGAGCCTCAAAGTGGAAGGAGTTCACGTGATTGATCTCCACTCAGCGATGCGCAAGGCCCGCGATGCCCGGACGGAGGTCTTTTCTAGAGATCGGGTCCATCCCGGAAAGGAAGGGCATCTCTTCATGGCGATGTCGATCCTGAAGGGCCTAGGCGTCAAGGTGCCGGCGGATGATCTCGCGAAGATTCAACAAGATCCTCTCTTCAAGAAGGTAGATCATTTACGGAGCTATCGGAGCAAGCAATGGATGAGGCACATCGGCTACAATCGTGAAAGGCTCGTGAAGCCACAAATTCTGGGAGAGACCAAGAGCGAGGTGGTCAAAATACAGATTGAGATTGATGCGCTTCGAAAGAAGTAGCGGGCTCTGTCGCTTTTCCGACAGCACGCTATGCAGCTGCGCTCAAGATGCGGGCTCTTCCTTTGACGCGCTTGAAGCTGACGAGTTCACGTTCCTCCTCGTCCCAGAGACGGAAAGTGAGGCATTTAAATCCTTTGATGAAGGTGAGGGGCTCCACATTCTGGAAAATCTCGTGGGAGTTGTGGCAGGCCTCGAGATTGTAGTTCGGGATACGCGAGCTGAGGTGATGGATGTGGTGGAAGCCGATATTTCCGGAGAACCACTGGAGGACTTTGGGAAGCTTGTAAAAGGAGCTTCCTTCGAGAGCGGCGTTCGTGAAGTTCCAGTCGTCTTCGCGTTCCCAATAAACGCCTTCGAACTGGTGTTGGACGTAGAAGAGCCAGACACCGGAGACCGCAGCGACGCCAATGGTCGTCAATTGAATGAGGAGGTAGGGGAGCCATCCGAAGATCAAGATGAGCGCGCCCGCGAGCAGGCCGATCGCAAGGTTCATCGCCCAGACGGATCTCCGGAAGCGGGGTTTTGCGCCGGGGGTGGCGAAGCGTTCGCGGATGATGAAGAGGTAGAGGGGGGCAAAAATGAAGAGGATGAAAGGGTTTCTCATCGAACGGTAGATGAAGCGCTTCCCTAGGGAAGATCCGAGGTATTCGTCGACCGTCATGGTCCAGACATCGCCCGTTCCGCGTCGGTCGAGGTCACCCGAGGCACTATGGTGAATGGAGTGTTCCCATTTCCAATGACTGTAGGGCGTGAAGGTGAAGATTCCCGAGATGAAGCCGATGATGTTGTTGGCGCGCCGGGATTTGTAAAATGAGCCGTGGCCGCAGTCATGGAAGATGATGAAGACCCGGACGAGAATGGCGCCGGCGAGCAGTGCGATGGTAAAAGTCAGCCAGTAAGAGATGGCGAGGGTGAAATACATGGCCACCCAAAGTGCGATGTAGGAGCCAATCGAATTGACGACTTGCCAGGTAGCTCTTGGCGTGGAGGGTTTGGTATGTGGGTCGACAATTTTTTTCCACTCTTTCACTGAGGGGAGAAGTTTGTCGGCTTTGGAAAGCGATGGAACTTGGGACATGCTGAGGAGCGCTCGGCGCACGGGCAAGATGTGGCCAAAATGCTCTAGGTCAAGGCAGGGAATCAACCAATGCACAGTTTATCTCGAAATTTCACCACTTCTGAGTTGTTTGCGATGGTTTTTAGGAGTCAGTTTAGGTTCGCTGGATTGATCGATGGTGTCATGCGCTTCGTTAAAACCCGTTGATAATGAGGGTTGGAGTCCCGGATGATGGGTGGCGATCAGCCGAAAGATGATTTATTCCAGCGGGCTGGTTGGGCGAGGTGCTCCTGCCTCTCCCCGGGATGACGAGGACAACAATCCAGACACTTTGTGGGTCCTGCGGCGCTCACACTGGGCCTCGTTTTACGGAACTGAGTGTGATGACTCTCCTTGGGGCGGGGTTCCGGTGGATTTGGCTGAGCCTTCGACTGTCTTTCGCCGTTGGAGGATCCCAAAATTTCGTAGCTCAAGCCGGATGATGAGCCCACTGATCCGCTTCTTCCGCAACACTCCAAACGGGTTGCGTAGAAAGGAGTTTAAATATCGTGAGGTCCACCTGTTGAAAGGGAGTATGGCCATAAAATATGGAAGGGGAATCATAAGACCCTGTATCGTGATGACCGAGATGGGAATATTTTGGGCTATGATGCAACGCCTGCTATTCGATGCGCTTTCGTTTGCAGGATCTTCAATGGGTTCTATGGTAAACTAATGATCTGACTTCTTTGTAAAGCCGCTGAAAAACGATCCGGTCGGATTGTTCTCGGATTTATTTTCCTGATTGGCCTTGCTGCGTTCATTTACAATCGCATTACCTAATAGGACCGATGGAAGGAAAGGGGTGAGCTTGCATCATTTGGAAATGAAGCCGATTTGCCCTTAAGCGCGAAACCCCATTCTGTCATCAAGCAGAATAAAGAGTTTGGCTTCGGTCGTTTGCTCGTGTCTATCGGTTGCGGTGAGCCCGGTGAAGACGAGGTAGTTTCCTGCGGGGGAATTTTGGCTGTCGATGTAGGAGAAAGTCGGGGTGCCATAGGCTCCGGTGACGGGCTCGGTGTGAGTGTAGCTGGTGAGGCCTGAGGTGTAGAGGTCGATGAGCACGGAAGGCCCGTTTTTTGAAATGTCGGAGTAGACGCAGAGGTCGTAGGAAGCCCATCCGAGTCCAGAGATTGAGGCTGGTGACGCGGACGCTGGCGGAACTGATAGTTCCAGCGGCGCTGCCTTACCATAAAGAGGTCGCTGGTTGCTAAGATGATTTTGACAATATTTGAAGGGTAAAGGCGAAGCTTGCTGGCTTTGCGGAGGGCAGTATTTTTGGTGAATCTGACATGGGGTTCGTGAGTGGGCACAGATCGGAGGAAGGAGCAGAGGTATTGAGGATACGCGATTGTTTTTCATGGGTCTAAGTTTGTTAAGGTTTTTGGGAGAGTGTCTCCCGTTCAACTCCTCTATCGCGGTTCCGGATCCCCAATGTCATTTTGGCATAAAAAAATCACCTGACCCGGGTTGGGAGTGGTGATTGAGGGATCAAGTGAGTGAGAAATTTACATTGGATGCAGTTCCTCGATCTGATCGAACTAGTCGCGGCGAAGGACGAGGTAGTTACGGACGGATTTATTGAGCCAGCCACGGCGAGTGAGGGGACCGCCGTTGACGGAAGAGCTGACCCAGAGGTCGGAGGAACGGCCGCCATCGAGATTGAGGGCGTGGTAAATTTTAAATCCAGAGATGGGCTGCTTGCCGAGGGCGTTGGCGAGGGAGGAGAGGTTAGCGGAGTCGGCGTGGCCGATGGCGAAGTGGTGCTGTCCGTCCCAGAGGAGGAAGGAGCGGGGGCGGTTGACGCCTTTTGATAAGCCAGAAATGGTGTTGCCATCCCAAACGAGGCGGGGGCCGGTTTGGAGGAGGTTCTTTGGAGTGGGCTTGGTGGAGAGGTATCTCTCACGGGAGAGGAGTCGTTCGTCCCCACCGATGAAGAAACCTGAGCCGAGGGAGGAGGCGCGATTGAGGCCACCGCGGCGTTGGCCATCGGTTATGACAAGGCCGAGAGGTTTTCCTTCAGGAGTGAAGAAGCCGCCATTGATAGCGGCGAGGGAGCCCGAGCCTGCGCGTTCTGCACTGCGCCATTTGGGATCAGGGCCGCCGGGTTGGTCGGCGACGTAGAGGGTGTGGTCACGCCGATCAAAGCTCACGATGGTGAAAGTGATTGCGGAGGCCGTGATGGTCTTGCTCGCGAGAGAATGACGGGGAATCTCGGGTGCTGGAGGTGGGGGGAGAACCGTGACCGGACCGCGTTTGATGATGTCGGTAAAATAGCTCGGCGCGGTGGTGGGAATTCCTGGCTGCGGCGGAAGGAGAGCAGAGGGAGCGCAACTGGAAAGAAGGGCTCCGCAGAGGAGAGCGGGCCAAGTGATAATCTTCATAGGGAGAGCAAACTCGACCTAGGATGTGATGCAAGGCCTACTTCGCAGCGGTGGCGAGGAGGGTCTGGAAATAGGGTGGGGTGGACTCGCGGTCGACGACGACGGTCTCGGTATCTTGGAACCCTGCTTCAGAAATCATGCGAACGAGTTCGACTTCTGAAAAGCCCAACCAGGTGTCGAAGTAGAGTTCGCGCGCCTTTTCAAAGGTATGCTGGAGGAGGTCGAGAATGATGAGGCGTCCGCCGGGTTTGAGGATGCGGTGCGCTTCGGCGATTGCCTTTTCGGGATGGTTGGCGTGGTGGAGGGCCTGGGAGAAAATGGCGAGGTCGACCGAGGCGTCATCGATGGGAGGAGATTCAATGTCGCCGAGGCGGTATTCGAGATTTGGGAGTTTGTGATCGCGGGCGAGAGATTGACCGAAAGTGACCATTTTCTCGGAGTTATCGATGGCGATGACGTGCTTGGCGCGTTGGGCGAGGAGTTGGGAAAGGGTGCCCTCACCTGCGCCGAGGTCAGCAACGGTGTCGTAGTTCAGGATTTTCAGCATCGCTTCGGCGAGCGATTTCCAAGAGCGTCCAGGGACGTATTCGCGGCCAAATTTCCCGGCGAGTTGGTCGAAGTATGCACGGACGTGGTCCTTTCGTTTTTGGAGAATGTGCTTGAGCGAGGCGAAATCTTGTTTGGTTTCGGGGAGTTCCTTTCCAGCCTCACGGGCCACCTTCTCTAGCTGTGGTGGGAGGGAGGCTGAGTAGATGTTGTTTTTTCCGGAGCGTTGATCTTCGACGAGGCCTTCCTTCTTAAGTTGGGAAAGCTGGGTGGAGATACGGGATTGTCCCATGCTAAGAATTTGCTGCAGTTCGGCGACTGAGAGAGGGTCGCTGGAGAGGAGAAGGAGAATTCGAAGCCGCGTAGGATCGGCGAGAAGTTTCAGTGAATTCAGGATTGACGGCATTGAAGTGTGGGAATAAGAACGCATCAACGAATCACGATTTGTAGATACATTAAAGAAAAAACCATGAGTAATTCATTCATTTTCTCCTCAGAGTCAGTCGGCGAAGGCCATCCTGATAAAGTTTCGGACACCATTTCCGATGCGATTCTCGACGCCTGCTTGTCGATCGACAAGAACAGTCGTGTCGCTTGCGAAACTTTCGTAAAATCGAATCAAGTCGTCGTTGGCGGCGAGATCAGCATCCCTAAGATCGGCGCAAAACCTATTGGTGAAGTGATCAATATCGAGAAAGTCATTCGCGAAGCCATTCGTGAAATCGGCTACACCAACGATGATGACGTTTTCCATGCTGACAGCGTCTTTATTACTAACTTCCTCACCTCCCAGTCCGCCGACATCGCGCAGGGTGTAAACGCCGCCAAGGCTAAAGGTAAGAAGACCGAAGAGCAGGGTGCCGGTGATCAAGGAATCATGTTCGGTTATGCATGTGATGAGACCCCCGAGCTTATGCCTTCGCCCATCATGTTCGCCCACCGTCTCGGCAGTAAGCTCACCGAGATCCGCAAGGCCGGCCGTCAGGCCAAGTGGCTCCGCCCGGACGCCAAGTCCCAAGTGGCAGTCGAGTATGTCAATGGCAAGCCATCGCGAATCGTGAACGTCGTCATCTCCACCCAGCACGCTGCAGGAGTCGACCACGCGACCATCGAGAAATTCTGCATTGAAAAAGTCATCAAGAAGGTTCTCCCGAAGAAGCTACTGACAAAAGACACCGAGTATCTCATCAACCCTACCGGCCAGTTCGTCATCGGCGGCCCTCAGGGGGATACGGGTCTCACCGGCCGAAAGATCATCGTCGATACCTACGGCGGCTGGGGACGCCACGGCGGTGGTGCTTTCTCTGGAAAAGATCCTTCGAAGGTCGACCGCTCGGCAGCCTACATGGGCCGCTGGGTTGCTAAAAATGTCGTCGCTGCCGGACTCGCAACAATTTGTGAAATCCAGTTTGCCTACGCCATCGGGCACCCCCAGCCACTCAGCATCAATATCGACGCCTTCGGAACCGGAGACGACGACAAGATCCTCGCAGCGGTGAAAGAGGTATTCTCCTTCAAGCCTGCTGACATCGTCAAGGTGCTTGGTCTTCTTAAACCCATCTACTCCGCTTCCACCAACTACGGCCACTTCGGAAAAGAAGGTGTCGGTCTTCCGTGGGAGAGAGTTAATAAAGTCTCCGCGCTTAAAAAGGCATACAAGTAAAAGTCACATTTTAAATTTAAATACCATGTCAGAATACAAAATCAAAGATATCGGCCTTGCTGCCTTCGGTCGCAAGGAACTCGACGTAGCTGAGCACGAAATGCCTGGCCTCATGGCCACTCGTGAGAAGTATGGCCCAGCCAAGCCTCTCGAGGGCGTCCGCGTCATGGGCTCGCTCCACATGACGATCCAGACTGCGGTGCTCATGGAGACTCTCCGTGCCGTCGGCGCTGATGTTCGCTGGTGCTCTTGCAACATCTTCTCCACCCAGGACCACGCTGCTGCCGCGATGGCTGAGGCTGGCTACCCTGTCTTTGCTTGGAAGGGTGAGACCCTCGAAGAATACTGGTGGTGTACTTGGCAGGCCCTTCGTTTCCCTAATCCTGCTGGCGGAAATCCTCTAGGCCCCCAGATGATCGTCGATGACGGTGGCGACGCGACCCTCCTCATCCACAAGGGATACGAACTCGAAGACGGATCCGACTGGGTCAATGAGCCGGCCGCCTCTACCGAGGAAGCCGTCATCAAGGGCCTCCTCAAGGAGATCCACGCTGAGTTCCCCGGTATCTTCCACGAATGGGTTCCTGAGCTCAAGGGTGTCTCTGAAGAGACCACCACGGGTGTTCACCGCCTCTACCAGATGCAGCGTGATGGAAAGCTTCTCTTCCCTGCGATCAACGTGAACGACTCCGTCACCAAGTCGAAGTTCGATAACCTCTATGGTTGCCGTGAGTCCCTCATTGATGGAATCAAACGCGCAACGGATGTGATGATTTCCGGAAAAGTGGGCGTTGTCTGCGGTTATGGAGACGTGGGTAAAGGATGTGCGCAAGCACTTCGCGCCCAAGGTGCGCAGGTTGTTGTGACCGAGGTTGATCCAATTTGTGCGCTTCAGGCCGCCATGGAAGGCTTCCGCGTTCTTACCGTTGAAGACACCCTCGGCTGGGGCGACATTTATGTCACCACCACGGGTAACTTTAACATCATCCGCGCCGACCACATGGACAAGATGAAGGACCAGGCGATCGTCTGTAACATCGGCCACTTCGATAATGAAATTCAGATCGCTGAGCTCGAAGCTCTTGATGGCATTCAGAAGCTCAACATCAAGCCACAGGTTGATAAGTATACCTTCAAGACAGGCAACGCGATCTACATGCTCGCTGAAGGTCGCCTCGTGAACCTTGGTTGCGCCACGGGCCACCCAAGCTTCGTGATGTCGAATAGCTTCACCAACCAGACTCTTGCGCAGATTGCTCTTTGGGAGACCAAGGACAGCCGTGAGATCGGAGTTGAAGTTCTGCCCAAGGAGCTTGATGAGGAAGTTGCTCGCCTCCACCTCGATAAGATCGGTGCCAAGCTCACCAAGCTTACGACTCAGCAAGCCGACTACATCGATGTGAGTGTCGAGGGGCCTTACAAGCCTGCGCAATACCGCTACTAGTTTTGCAAAGAGCTCACTGAGTTCAATTTTTCAAGCCCACGTCGAGTTCTGCTCACGTGGGCTTTTTGTGTATTCTTCTGAAAGGATACTCTGACATACACATCGTCCTAAAAGCCTCTTTAGAAGATTCCCTTTTTTTCGATAGGAGAGATCTTCGATCGCCTCAGTTTTGCTCTTTTTGAAGAGCGGAGAGCGATCTATTTTCGCGCATCGATCTTGTCGTCTCGACCTTTGGGTATGCCACGGGTAGAAAACGAAATGAGCGAAAACCCCTACCTGGCCCCTCAGACGAATCCCATTCAAGAAACCGACGATATCGCGCGCCAAATGCAAGGGCTTCAGTGGCCGCTGAGTCTCTCGTTTAAGATCCTCGCTCTCGCGAGCCAGGCGACGGTGACCGATGCCAATGGCAAGGTGGTTTGTTACACGAAGCAAAAGCTTTTCAAATTCCGCGAGCATGTGGAAATTTTCACCGATAAAACCCGAACCACTCTTTTGGCGGAGATCAAGACGAAGAAGATCATTGATTGGTCCGCGCGCTATAGTTTTACGGATGCGCAGGGTGGGGAAATTGGCAGTGTGGGCCGGAAAGGGTGGCGCAGTATTTGGCGGGCGCATTACGAAGTGTTTAATCCCGGGAATGAGTCGATTGAATTTTCTCTTCGGGAGGAAAATGCGGGGGCGAAGTTCTTCGATAGTCTTTTAGGACAGATTCCCATCATCGGAATGGCGACGGGTTACTTCTTCCATCCCCGCTATGCGGCAACTCGATCTTCCGGAGAAATTGCGATGCGCATGACCAAGCAAGCGGCCTTTTGGGAGGGGAAATTCCTCATCGAAAAGCTGGGCAATCTATCGGAGCGTGAAGAGCTGAACCTGGTGATGTCTTACCTCATGATGGTTCTCCTGGAACGAAAGCGTGGCTAAGGGAGGCACTTAACCTGCCAACTGGCCGCAGCCGGCTCCGACATCGATGCCGCGGCGTTGGCGGATGGTGACGGGGATTTCGGCAGTCTCTTTGATGATGCGCTGGAACGCTAGGACGCGCTCTTCAGAGGGCGGTTGGCCATCGAATCCTTCGGTGGGATTGAGGGGGATGAGATTGACGTGAACTTGCCGCCCTTTGAGGAGTTGGGCGAGGCGGATGGCGTGGTCGTCGCTGTCATTGGCCCCTTCGATGAGGGTCCAGGCGATGAGGACTTTGCGCTTGGTTTTTTCTGAGTAAATCCGGCAGGTCTCGAGAAGGTCGGCGATGGGCCAGCGCTTGTTCACGGGGATGAGTGCGTCGCGCTCTACGTCGCTCGCTCCGTGGAGGCTGACGGAGAGTTCATAGGCTGTTCCGGCCTCGGCGAGTTTTTTGATTCCGGGGATGTGGCCGACGGTGCTGATGGAAATGCGTGAGGGGGCGATGCAGATTCCGCGAGGGTCGCTGATAATCTCGAGAGCGGTCATGAGCTCTTTGTAATTATGGAGGGGTTCGCCCATGCCCATCATGACGACGTTTCGGAGGGGCTCTTTTCCTTCGGACGCGAGATGGGTGTTGAGGAATCTCACTTGGGCCACCATTTCTCCAGCGGAGAGGTGACGCTTGAAACCCATCTTCCCGGTAGCGCAGAAGACGCAGCCCATGGCGCAGCCGGCTTGGCTGCTGATGCAGGCAGTGTAGCGGCCCCGGTATCCCATGAGGACGGTTTCGATTTCTTGGCCGTCGTCGAAGCAGAGGACAAATTTACGGGTGCAGCCATCGCTGCTGGCGATATCTCGGACGACAGTGGCCTTGGTCGTCGTGCGTTTGGAGAGCCAATCACGGACGCCGGGGGTGAGGTCATCGAGAGTGATCGAGTCCTTGTAGAGAAGGCGGTAGAGTTTCTGGGCATGGATCGCCTTGATTCCTTCATTACGAAGGGTGTCTTCAAGATGGGTAAAGGTGAGGTCGTAGAGCGAGTCCATGCGGGGAGACTTTGAAGCATTTTTTGTGGACCAAGGGAAGTTTTTCGAAGGGAGCGGAGTTCGAACCTCAGACTCTCGTGGCAATCGCCCTGAGTCGGGTGATGGAGAACTTTGAAGGTTTCAGCCGTCACTCTGCAGTGGTGATTGGCGGTGTCTGCTTCTTGATGATCGCTGCTATGCCGCTCCTTGCGGAAGAGAAAGATGCTGAAATCGTAAACGCTTAACTGGAATGATCTGGTCACGTTGGTTTAAGAGCTGCTTATTGGCGGCGGTGAGTATTTCGATGAGTCAAGCCGAGCGGGTCAGCATCTATCAGGTGATGCCCCGGCATTTTGGAAACGAGAACAACACGCGGAAATTCGATGGCGACATCAATGAAAACGGCTGTGGGAAGTTTTCGGCTTTTTCGGCGAAGGCGCTCTCTGAAATTAAGGCTCTGGGCTTTACCCATATCTGGTTCACGGGTGTGATCGAGCAGGCCTCGGGGACTGATTACCCCGGGCGTTCGTCGGATGTAAACGATCTCCTCAAGGGGAAGGCGGGGAGTCCCTACGCCATTCGCGATTACTTCGATATTTGCCCGGATTATGCCGATGATCCCGCGCGACGAATTACGGAGTTCAAGGAGCTCCTGACACGTTGTCGCGAGGCTCGTTTGAAGGTCATCATTGATTTTGTTCCGAACCACGTGGCGCGGAGTTACCACTCGGATGTTTGGCCCAAGCTTTCCTTCGGCGAGGGGGATCAAAAGGGGTCGTTTTTCCACCGCGATAACAATTTTTTCTACCTCGAGGGCACCGGCCCTTTAGAGCTGCCGACGGGAAATGTTTACGAGCCGGAGCGCGAGGATGGCCGGGTGACGGGGAATAATGCCCGCGCCTGGAAGCCCTCGAGCAATGATTGGTATGAGACGGTGAAGCTCAACTACGGGCATGATTATACCAAGGGCCGCGACACCTCGCAGCTTGAGAATTTATCCGATGATGAGGTTCCTGACACCTGGAAGAAGATGGATGCTATTCTGGCATACTGGCAGGAAATGGGAGTCGATGGATTCCGGGTGGATATGGCACATATGGTTCCGATGCCATTTTGGAAGTGGTCGCTGGATCGAGCGAAGAAGCGGAATTCCGAGGCTTTCTTCGCAGCGGAGGCATATGATACGGATCCAGCGAAGTTGGTGGATGGCAACGTGCTGGATGCGCTTTTGGCGTCGGGCTTTGATGCGGTCTACGACGACCAGACCTACGACACGCTGATGGCGATTTACGATGGGCCGAAGTGGGCGAACGATCTCGATTCGATCCTCCAGGGTGCTAGGCTTCATCAATCGCTACGCTATGCCGAGAACCACGATGAAGTGCGCCTCGCTAGCCCCAAGACCTGGGGTGGGCTCGGAATGGAAGTGGGGCGTCCGGTGACGGGTCTCCTTTTCGGTCTCGGTCGGGGTCCTACCATGATTTATTCGGGTCAGGAAGTGGGAGAGCCCGCGAAAGGTCCGGAAGGTTTTGGAGGCGATGACGCGCGCACCACGATTTTTGATTATTGGAGCATGCCAACACTGAATCAATGGACTAATGGGGGGAGGTTTGATGGTGGTGGCTTGAGCAACGAGCAGAAGGATCTTCGGCGCTGGTATGGAACGCTTCTCAAAGCGACGGCGGGACCGGCCTTTGCGAAAGGCGAGTTTTACGGCCTGAATCATGCGAACCAAGGTAATCCCGATTTTGGACGTCTGGAGGGTGAAGGTGCCAGCGGTCACTGGGTTTATGCCTTCCTCAGGAGTGAGCAGAAGAAAGGCGGTCAGACCGTTTTGGTCGTCGTGAATCTGCACCCGACGCAGGATTTTGTGAATGCCTCAGTGGAGCTTCCCGACGATGCCTTGGACTGGGCAAAGCTAGTTGAAGGCTTCGGGGTGAAAGCGCTGCTGGCTCAAGAGGAGCCTCAAGGAGACGGGAGGCAGCGGGTGCAATTTTGCAAGCTTGCCAAACTGAGCGTTCAAATGATCGAGCTGAGTTCGAAATAGAGAGGCTACTTTTTCGTCGCTGCAGCGAGGCGTTGATCGAGGAGGGTCCTCATTTCTTTTCGCTGGTCCTCAACTTTGGGGTCTTTCGCAAGGTTGTCAAATTGGCCGGGATCTTGATCCATGTCGTAGAGTTCCTCTTCGCCACTGCGATAGCGCATGTAGGCCCAGTGTTCTCCGCGGAGACTGTGGTGACCATTGACAAGTGAAAGGGCCGCTTTTCGCACACGCACCTTGGGGTCCTTGAGGACGGGGACGAGGCTTTTTCCCTGCACTGTTTTCGGAATCGGGAGATCTAGGAGGCCGCAGAGGGTGGGGTAGAGATCCATGAGCTCGGCCGGAGAGCTTGTTTTTCCGGAGGGCATTCCGGGGGCCGCGATGATCATGGGAACGCGGGTCACTTCTTCGTGGAGATTGCTCTTTTGCCAGAATTGGTGCTCGCCGAGATGGTAGCCGTGATCGCTGATAAAAACGATGGCGGTGGTGTCGGTGAGTTTTAGGCGGTCCAGTTCATCGAGAACTTTTCCGAGCTGATCGTCCATGTAGGTCACGGTGGCATAGTAGGCCGACCACATGCGCTTTTGGTTGGCGGGCCACTTTGAGATACCCGAGGTTTTACTCATGGTCTTGCTGAGACCGGGCTTTGGGATGTCCTTGAGGTCGTTCGCAGGAGCCTTGGGTAGGGGCATTTTATCGAAGGGATACTTTTCGAAATACTGAGTGGGCGCGACGCTGGGGTAGTGTGGGCGGACGAATCCGGTGGCGATGAAGAAGGGCTTCTTTTGATGCTTCCGAAGGAGTTCGACAGTTTTTTCGGCGGCTTGCCAATCGGGTTGGTCCGAGCCATCGCCTTGGTATTCCACGGAAACAAACATGCGATGAGGCATCTTGGTGGACTGTCGGTTTTCGAGCTCCTTGGTGAAGATATTGAGGTTGAGACAGGCGTAGTCGCCGGGGGTGTGGGCTTCGAGTCCCTTGGTGTTGAATTTTTCATCCCAAGTGTCGGAGATATCGAGTCCGTCGGTGCCGGCGATGATATCGCCTGGAACCCGCATGTGGTAAATTTTTCCGACCCGGGCGCTGTGCAGGCCGTGGTCGCGGAAATGTTTTCCCATGTTCTGGCCTGCCTGCCCTTGATAGCGGCTGTGCATGAAGGAAAATCGGGAAGGGGCGCACCAAGTGCCCTGACAATAAGCGCGCTCAAAAATCATGCCTCGGGCGGCGAGCCGGTCGATATTGGGCGTGTCGCAAATTTTGTTGCCGTAACATCCCAGAGCGCTGGCCTTGAGGTCATCGGAAACGATGAGGAGGACGTTTTTGATTTTTGCTTCGGCGGAAAGGAAGCTAAATGCCGAGATAAAGATGGGAACGAAAAAGCGTCGCATAGCTCTTCCCATACAGGGAAAAGGATGCTGAGCCGATCACTTAAGCGAACTGGCTGAGGAAGCGAGTATCGTTCTCGATGAGAAGACGGATGTCGCGGATGCCGTATTGGATCATGGCAAGGCGGTCGAGGCCCATGCCGAAGGCGTAGCCGGTGAGCTGGGCGGGGTCGAAGGCTTGGTCGCCGCGGCTTTCATTGACCTGGGTGAAGACAGCGGGGTCGACCATGCCACAGCCGGCGACTTCGATCCACTTGGGCGCTTCTCCTTTGACCTGAAGCTTTACATCGATTTCGAAGCTGGGCTCGGTGAAGGGAAAAAAGTGAGGACGGAAACGGACTTCGGTGTTTTCGCCAAACATCGCCCGGTAGAAAAATTCGAGGGTGCCTTTGAGGTCCGAGAGGCGGACGTCTTTGTCGACGTAGAGGCCTTCGAGCTGATTAAAGACCGAGAGGTGGGTGGCATCGATCTCATCGCGGCGGTAGGCTGAGCCTGGCGCGATGATTTTGATCGGGGGAGCGGCCTTTTCCATGGTGCGGATTTGCACGCTGGAAGTGTGGGTGCGGAGGAGCTTGCCCGAGTCGAAGTAAAAGGTGTCGGAGTCGTTTCGGGCCGGGTGATCAAAAGGGGTGTTGAGGGCGTCGAAGCAATGGAACTCGGTTTCGATTTCGGGGCCATCGGCGAGCGCGAAGCCGAGGCGGCGGAGGATCTGGATCGCGCGGTCCTTGACGACTGTCAGAGGATGAAGTGCTCCGCTGGGAAGGGTGCGGGCGGGGAGAGAGGGGTCGAGATCGGCGACGGAAGCGGCATCAGCGGCGTCTTGCAGGGATTGCTTTTGGGTCTCAAGGGCTCCGCTAATCGCTTGGCGGGCGGCATTGAGAGCAGCGCCGAGTTTGGGCTTTTCCTCGTTGGAGAGGTTGCGCATTTCGCCGGCCAGTGCGTTGAGCGGGCTTTTCTTGCCCAAGAACTTCACGCGGGCGTCCTCAAGAACCGCCTCCGTGGTGGCGGCTTCGATGGCGGCGAGGGCTTCGGCTTGGATTTGTGCGGCTTGCTCTTGCATGGCGGGGAGATGGTTATTGGAAAGAAGAGAGATGGTCAATGCCAAGGGTGGCTGGGGTTGAGGGGATCTCACGCGGAGAAGCGGAGGATTTTGGTTGGAGAGGAAGCTGGGATATCTCACCGCAACCGGAGCGAAGCGGAGATTGCCGAGGGCAAAGGCCCTGAGACGCAGCGGTTTTTGGGACTTGTGATTTTTGGCCTGGCGAGTCGATGAATGGCTCTATCGAGTTGGTGAATCTGAGCCGCGACATGAAAGAAAATGGCCGCATCCCCTGAGGGAGGCGGCCATGGAAGTTTCTTGATGCGAAACGTGTCAGCTTAAGCCGCTTTCTTATCGAGAGCTGCTTTGGCCTGTGCAATGATGGCGGACAGTGCTGCTGGGTCGGTCACGGCGAGGTCGGCGAGGACCTTGCGATCGAGATCGATCTGGGCAGCCTTGAGGCCTTCGATAAAGCGTGAGTAAGTTAGTTCCTCGGCACGGACGGCAGCGGAGATGCGCTGAATCCAGAGACGACGGAATTGACCTTTACGCTTCTTGCGGTCGCGGTATTCGTATTGACGAGCCTTGTAAACGGCATCCTTCGCATAGCGGTAAAGCTTGGAACGGAAGCCTCGGAAACCCTTTGCACGCAAAAGAATGCGCTTGCGGCGTTTCCGGCTGGCTGGACTGTTGGTTGCTCTTGGCATTTTGTAGTCTTGGTGAACGGGTCGTTGGTTATTAATTCACTCCTGCAGTCTCACTCGTTCTTCGTTCTCCCCGGGGGGAGACAGGCTGCTGGGAGGCCGCTCGTTTGGCGAGCGGGGTCATCGTCTTTGGGATTAGCGAAGAAGAAGGTTCTTTTTCACTGCCTTGATATCTGCTTTGGAAACAAGAGCGGGCTTACCCAAGAATCTTTTCCGTTTCCGGCTTTTCTTCTGTAGGATGTGGCGTTTGCCTTGTTTACGACGCAAAATCTTCCCGGTGCCAGTCACTTTAAAGCGCTTGGCGACGGACGATCTAGTTTTGGATTTGCCTGCGGTGCGGGCCATAGGGCGCGCAATCTAGTCAGCGGCGACCGATTGGCAAGATTTTTCCACCCTGATTTGAGCTGTTTTTAGTTAATGAAGCTTAGGCTTTAGAGGATGGGCATCGGCATCGAAACGATCTATTTTATCCCCATAAAAATTAAGCACTCTTTAGGAGCTTCTCCGGTGTCGTTCAGAGATGCTCCGTCGAACTAGCTTCCCTGTCGTTGCCACGCTTTGAGGAGCGAGATGAAGCGTTTCTCGGTCGCCGTTTTCCGAGGGGTTTCTCCGTAGGTGACTTGGTAATGGTAGGTCAGGAGTTCATCACCGAATTCAGGTGAGAGATCCTCTTGGCGAAGGGTCTCAATTTGCTGGCGAAGGGTTCGGCCTTTTGGCATTGGCTGGCCGATTTGGGCGGTGGCATTTCGAAATGCGCTGAGATAGCTGAGGGGGGGAGGCAAAAGACTGCTTCCGGGGCCATGATGGCTCGTGCTCTTTTCCGGGCGTTTAAGGAAGAGGGAAATCAGGAAGGCGAGAAGGCCAGCTCCTCCGATGATGAGGGTAAATGATTTGAGACGAGCGAGCGGGGGAAGGGCAAGGGATTCGCGACCCTCTGAACTGAGATTAAGGTCGAGTCCATCGGGCACGGGGGGAGATTCGTCATTATCGGCGACGGTGGAATTGCCCTCGTTTCGGTTTGCCGGAGTGGCGTCGAAGATGACCCATTCTCCCGAAGCGATTTTGACCTCAGTCCAAGCGTGCGCTTCTTTGGCCCGGAAGACGAACATATTGGAGGCTTCATAGTAGCGACCGCCCGACCATCCGTAGGCGATGCGGGAAGGGAATCCCACGGATCGAGCGAGGAGGGCTGCGGCGGTGGCGAAGTGCTCGCAGTATCCCTGTTTTTTTTCGATGAGAAACTCCAGCAGAAGGTCTTTGGTGGGATCGAGCTTGGGTTCGAGCGAGTAGAGGTATTGAGAGGCGAGGAGATCGCTAACTTGGGCTAGCCGTTGGCCGGAATTTCCCTTGGTGGTGGCGGCGAGGTCCTCGATGGCGCTCCGTGCTTTGAGGTCAGAAGGCAGGTTGAGATATTCCGGCCGCGAAGTTCCTGGGAGGAGATTTGCCGTGAAAAATTTAGGGGAAGAAGTGGCGCGATAGCTGTAGGCCTCTTCGCCTTCGGCGAGTGGTGGAAGTCGGTAGGTCTCCGGGGCGATTTTCCGGAGAGATGAGGTTTCAACCTCAAGAAGGTTGGGGAGAGTGACGGCGAGGCTTTGGCCCAGGGTGTTTGGTCCGTGGTAGATCTGGTAGGTGAGCTTTTTTTCAGGAATGATTTGCGAGACTTGCACTACGCCATTTTCTGAGGTGAGAGTTTCCGGGGCGAGGGGGAGGGCGTTCCAGACGTCGGCCTCGTAAAGGGCCATGGTGAAGGTGCGGAGATAGAGGCCGGTTTTTCTAAAGGGCGCGGATCCGCGGGGCCAAAGGAAGACTTCGGGTCGGTTCGAGGGTCGCACTTTTCCGGCGCCTCCGAGTTGGCGGCGTCCGTTATTTTGCCAAAGCCAGTTGCCTGAAGTCTGCAGGATGCCCCCTCCCGAGCCGGGCTCATTATTATCCGATGAGCCCTTGGAGTAGGATCCGGGATGGAGTTCTTCATCGAATTTCCGGGCGATGTCTTCCGCTATTTCCGGAGCGCTGGCGAAGAAGAGGAGGAAGAGGGCTTCAATGACGAGGATCGCGAATCCCATGCTGAGGAAATCGAGCCAGCGTGGAGGACGTTCCGGGGTTGCGATGATCGACTTGGCTGTCGTTCGGTTTCCCCAAACGGCGAGGCCAAGCACGAGGATGAAGACCGCGAGACAGACCCGTAGAATGACGTGCCATCCTTCCGGCGATCCGCGGAGCAGCAGATAGGCGGCTGCTACGGTGAGGATGAGG
>Ga0115004_10001826_pt1 | contig 17586 bp, 7 predicted proteins | sample ArcticOcean_MG_C_10_FD_88737 | JGI IMG/M metagenome (GOLD analysis project Ga0115004, IMG submission 88737) | Marine microbial communities from western Arctic Ocean - ArcticOcean_MG_CB11_90 | ecosystem: Environmental > Aquatic > Marine > Oceanic | place: Arctic Ocean: Canada Basin | collected...
ACCATTTGTTCCTGATATAACGGTTTCGTACGCATTTGAAGAAGAAGATGAACTAACTCTGCTTCGAGCATTCTCGTTATCTAACTTTGTTAATAAATGGTCTAAATCGTCCCATCGTCCCAATCGCCACGCCGCGTTTGCTCCAGATTCTGCCAATGCGGCTGTTTCTTTGCGATTTCGCGCGAAGCGACGTGCTGCGAGCAAAGTTTCTGAATCTCTTTGAACTGTTGTCAAATGTCCAAGACCCTTCAAGCAACGCAATCGACCCCATTCGGCAGGCGACAAAGCATCACTCGAAGATGATTTTGTTGATTTTTTCGAAAGTTCAGATTCGTAGTGTATCAACGCCTCTTCCCATTCTCCAGCTTCCTCGTGCCGCAATAGCTCATCCTCGACTTTTGGTTGCGCACGAAATCTAGGCAAAGCCAATAATTGATCAGGCTCTGCTAGACCTTGATATACAGAAGCTAAGAAAGAGACGTCTCCGTCAGCCATATCGAGCTTTTGCTTTGAAAAATTTGCAGAAGCGGGGTTTGACACCGCGCCTTGCGCACGACAATGGTCTTCAAAATATCTCAACGCGCGCACTGATGCTCCACAGTTTTGCGCTGCTTTAGCAAGTAGTGTCTTTGGTATATTTTCTAAAAACTCTTGAACAAAGTTTACGTTTTTGTGCACGATGTTTGAGACGAACGGATGACGTCGAGTATTGGAAATAAGAGCGTCGGCAACCCAGGTTTCGAGCTGGTCAAGTAAATGAAATATTACTTGCGCTGCTAACTCTGCAATGCCACCAGATCCCCCAGAAGCGGATGTGTTACCACCAAGAGCGCTTTCTTTTCCTCGCTGCGAACGCATTGCTGAAAACGCAACGACATCGTTGGGAGATATTTCTGCTCTATTCGTATTCATCACTTGCAGTTCGTTGTCTGGAAGTATGATACCGGCTGCATCTCTCAAAACGGCTAAAATCTCGAGCTCGACAGAAAGCCTTCGTATTCGTGCACTTTCGTCACCCTCATCGTTATCGATGATTATGGGATTATTTACGTTCGTGCTGGCGTATTCTGTTTTCTTTTGACCAGTCAAAGCATCTAGAACCATGTGAGGAAGCAAAAATAACGTCAAACGAGTATCGTGTCGGAATACGCCCAAACAATTCTCAAACAAATCAGCACACGGACCTCGTGCCTCAATGGCTAACACGCGGCACCATTGTTGGATCCATTTTGAAAATGAATTGACAGAGGATGATGTTCCGTATATCGGTCGCATGGATGGGAGCTGTTTATTACTGTTTGAGGTATAAATCGTCGTCAAATACGGCGCCAAAGTTGTCCTTGCCTCTTCGGGTAATTCTGACCAAAACTTAGCTCCGTCATTAGTTGACCCCTCTGGTAATAATGTTGCATCCATATCATTCTCGCGCCTGTTGTATAAAAATGCCGTAACATCGTCTTCGTTAATTCCTTCCGGTCGACACTCGCTCGTTATGAGTACTTTTTGCGCACTGAATGCAGTTGCATCGAGCATGTGCGCATCTGTTGCGCCGCGAACCATTCGAGATAAATGGTTAACGAGTAAAGTTTGCGCAATTTCTTGAGGTGATACGGCTAAATGTAAGTCCACGGATTCTGTAGTTAGACCTAATCGACCTGGATCGATTGCTCCGAGCTCGCCGAGACACTTTGCCGCTAATCTTTGTGATCGTAATCTTGCTTGCTCGTTTTTAGCGCTACCCGTCGATGAGTAATCGTGCGAAAAAGATTTAAGTAAAGCAAATCCTAAATTTCCAATGGTGGGATCCGCGGTTGCACCTTCGTTCGAGCCTTTAACAAGAGAGTTCAACTCATTTGCATTTGCTCGATCGCTCAGTGCTCGATATATTTCAGCCAACGCTGTTTCTCGAACAGCTGCGCTTTCATTTTGCGACAGAGAATTGGTCAATGCTTGCAAACGCATTTCCAAACTATCCTCGAGCAAATTTGACTTCCTCGCATCGTCGAGCTTAGCATTCGATTCGCGAAGACTTTCGAGTCTCGGTAAAAGTGGAAGCGAAGCTAAGATTGGTTTCGGAAGAACAGCCTTCAACACGAGTTCGTCGATGACGGCTACAGCTAAATTTGCTTCCGTCGCAGCAATAACACTAATATTCTTCGTTACATCTCCACCATATATTTCATCAATATCAGAATTGTCTTCGACTTGCTGATCGTTGTTTTGGAGATATGGTAACAAAGTGACCACAATTTGACCGGCGATTCTCGATAAATATTCGCTACTATGCTTTGCAATTACTTGCACGAATATGAACCACGCTCTGAGAGCATCTCTCCGTAAGCCAGTTCGTTCAAGTGCTGCCGAGAAGTGTGCCATAACTTTCGGCGCAAACTGTGGTAAATGGTCTTGTATCAAAATGACCATGATTGTGAGTGATTTTAAAAACCTTCGATGCGTCACTACGTTCCTCTTCTCATCCGATTCATACATGAGCATTTCCACGGCGGTAAAGTGCGCGCGGAGGAAGTCTGGTAATGTAGTGAAATGAGCGTCTCCTAATGCTAACTCACCAATATCGTTAAGCATGGGTTTCAATTCCTTCGCACAAATCACTGGTTCTGGAATCTTATCGTTCGCACCAGCGGATTTGATTAAACACCTGACGAGATATAACGCGTTATCTGCAATCAGCGTTTGTATTTCACATTCTGTTTGCTCTTGAAGAAATTCAATAGCGTTTTTTCTGTGCGTTTCGTTATCTTTTGATGAAAGAAAATCAGCAATAACGACATATGCAAAGTCATTTACGATTGACTTAACAGTTGTCCTTCCTCCAAACTCCTTCGCGTATGCAGCTAAAGTTGTGATATCTCTCTTCCGCACGAGTGTTGATATAGCGGCAGGCAAGAGCGCGTCTAGCAACTCACGTTCAGAGCATTCAATGACTGCTTCGCAGAGTGTTCGTAACATTTCTTTGTTGTTTGGAATTATTTGTCCTATACCATCAGCGATTTGAGCGTCTCCCAATAAAAGCTCTTTCGGGCGAATATCGCGCTTTTTTGCAAGCGAATGTAAGAGAAGCGCAGCAGTTGACGCAGTTAGCAAATTTTCGCCAGCGTTTGGAACTATATGTTTCACACAAAACATTGCTTCAATTGTGAGCGCGTCTCGCTTTGCAGGCACAGTTGAAGCAGCGATTGAAAACACGCGCAAAGAAAGCTCTCGAGCTGTATCGGTCGGCGCCTCATCTACGACAATTTTGAGATACCTCAGTAATTTCAAAGAAGCCTCAATTTCAATATCGTAAGTTTGATGCTGATGACTGGACGTTGGTGCACCACCCCAAAGCGATGCGACGTTTAAGCTTGATTGCCTTCGCAGATTCAGCGTGTTAAGGTTATCCATCGTTGCTTTAAATTGGCGAAAGGAAAACGCCGACAGATTAATTTGGCCACTCTTAAGAGCACTTTCAAGCAAAATTTCACGTCTCGAAAATATGCGCGCCGCTTCCAAGACAGCTTTTCGAACACCAGAGCTTTCGTGATGCGCTAATCGCCACACGTATCCAATCAGTTCGTTCGCCCCAAATAAAGCAAACGCTTCTTTTCCGTTTCGATTTCGTATATCGAGAAAATCTGGGCCGCAAGTAATTGACGTGTCTAAAATTCTTCTGAAAGATGAAATTGCGAGCTTAATCGCGGCGGCCTCAGATTGCCTAGCACCGTTGTTATTCTTCCACGATGCTCCACGTTGCTTTCTCGCCGTCTCAGCTTTTTCGGCGCTTCCATTTGCTTTAGAAACAATTTCTGTGACCTCTGGACAGTCCTCGCAAACGAGAAGCTTTTCAAAAATCTCGCCGTATTCTTGAACGCACAGTTTTGCAAGCTCTTCGCAAATGAGTGGCTTCTTTTGCTCTTCAATTTCATTCATTTCTTTTGCGCGCGATGTTTGACCTCTAGAAGGTTTTCCGCTCGCCTTTTCTTTCTTTTGGTCAGCAGTATCCGTCGCTATACGAAAAACGTTGTTTTGCAAGAGATTGTCGCCAGCTGTTCCCCGTTCTTTTGTCACTCGCGAGAACAGTGCGTTAGCGATTTTTCGCCGCGTTTCCGATGCGCTCGACAGATTTTTATTTACCACTACGTGTATAGATTCACAAAGAGTTTCTAAATCTTCGTATTTTTTCTCCGCAGCTAAGCGAATAGCAGTAATAGCTTTCGATGTAAGAGATTTACTCAAACGCTCGAGGACGACTTCATAGCTTTCCTTTGCTCTAGCTGGCGCGGTAGAATTATTAGTGTTTGTCAAAGTGTCACTTAATGACAAAGCGACCGTGAGGCATCCAAGATCGTAATTAACTCCAATCGCCAAAGCCGTAATAGCTCTTGCTGCCAAAGCTTCCGTTTGCTCGCCAGTATCTGTCACATTACTTGTACTCGTCGTATCGTTATTATTATTACCTGCAAAGTTGCGCACCATGCCGATGCCTTTTTTTGCCAACTCTCCCAAAGTTTGACTAGACGCTGAAAATTTCTGCGCGAAAAATTTTGCAAACGGTAAAGCCATGACGACTATGGTTCTCACGCGTTCATCTTCGTCCGCTATCGCACGTTGTAAGACGCGTTTTGCGAGTTCGGCGGAGACGATGGTCCCGCTCGACTTTTCAGTCGTTGCAATAAAAGTCGTTGCGAGCATTACGGATGCAATTTTAGACTTTATTGTACTTTCGAGGAGCTTCTTTGCGTGCTGGCGTTCGTTGCTGTTGTCGGTAAATTTGCTTGCGTTATCGAGAAGCCAGCACACTTGCGCATCTTTCCCGTATCTAGTAAACGGCCAAAGTACGACTTCTGGAGTAACATCGTGAACGTTGAGAAGCGAGAAATCATCGTTTGCTCCGCCTCGATTCGCATCAATATCCATTTGTCGATTGAGTTTATCTTCTTCGTTTCTTCTCTTTTTTTTTGCTCCAGCAAGGAGCAAAGCAGTCGCTGCGTCGCAGAGCATCGCAAACGCACAAAATTTTTCCCTACTAACAATTACAGCATTGATGTCTACAGCTTCTGTGTATGCTGTACCGGAGTTTTTGATAGAGTTTTTACTATCTTTAGGTATTGATGCAGCTGCCGCGTTCTTATTTTTACCGAACCATTGCAGCCATGTTGAAACGAATTTCTCGGCGCTCGCTTGCGCATCGTCGGCCGAATAGCATTTCGCCGAAGCTTTGGCAAGAGTCACAATGGCACCAATCTTCTCCAGCGTCCTTAATTCACCACTACTATCGTTAATAGTACTCGTCTCTGATATCCAAGCATTTAAGGAATCTGGATCTGTATTCTTTCGCGGCAACCCGAGTTGTTCGAGCATTGATATTACGCAAGATTCGGTCCATTTAGCTGTTGCCAATAGGTTTTGCTTTTCCTCGTCGTCAACTTCTAAAGTAGTTCTATCTTCTACTAATACTACTCCATCATCATCATCTTCTAAATCATAATCAGAAGGAGACGGTATTGCTAGATCCTCAAAATCAGCATCATCATCATCTTCATCGCTAAACTCTCTCGCCGCTGATTTTTTGTCTTTTCTTCTTCTTCGTATTGTTGTGTGCATAGTAGGCGCGCGCATAGCAATTACTAATATTTCAGAGAAAGCCTGAGAACTCTCTGGAGTGACCGCACAATGCATTAAAGACGCGCAAGCGCGCGAACAAAGCACTCCAATACTAGTATTCGATGATAACCGACCAACAAAATTCTGTTTTAATCTTTGATTTTCCCGTCTTTTGCTACTATATCTCATCGACTTTCTGAATTGCCTTATCATGCGTTGCTCTTCCTTTTCTGTATACGATGCCACGAGCAAAAGCGCATCGAGTAGCATTTCTCTGATCACTCTTGAGACACACTTACTTGCACTTTTCGCGAACGCTTCCACGAGTCTTTCGGCGTTGTCAACAATTATCGAAGTCGTCGACGACGATGACGGTAGTTTCTTTCCTTCGCCGTTAGTACTACTACCGCACTGCTGTTGCAAAGTTTGTAAACATATCCTAGCAAACTCGCTATTGTTACCAGTATGATCGACATCATTTTCAAAATATTGCAAAGCGTTTAACGTCGCTTGAATAGCGAAATCTGCGCGACCTACGTTATTGGAAAAGTCGGCATCGATAGCCTTTGCGCATTTCAAAGCGTTTAATCGAACTTCGTATGACTTTGAATAACTACTCAGATCTATTATTGCATCTATGGTTTGCGGCGTAATCATCGTGCTAGCAATTTGCGGAGATGCTGAAACGGCTCGTGCTACTGTTTGTAAAGCTGCGTTCGCGAAAAGAATCGCGGAATTACCTCTCCGGTCTAACGATATGCACGCCGCGCGTTTCAAACCTACTAAGAATTCATTTATATCGTCTTCTTTTTCCGTTATCGCTATGGTTCGATTATGATTATGATTTGTAGTAGAATTTGATTTTTTCGAACCAGTTATTGTCATCGTTTTTAATTTCTTATTAGTATTAATATTACGATCAGTAACAATGAAATTCTCCTTTCTTGACTCTAAAGCGACATTCGCGAAATGTTCCGCAATCGTCCCAAAAGACGAAACTATAAACTCGTTAATCGCTCTATGATTATTACACAAATCATCCTCATCCTCATCCCTCTCTCGAAACACAAACACCTCCCTAGCATCCTCGACAGCCCTCGTCGCCCCTAACACCAAACTCATCCACCCAACTCTATCATGCGCGGCAGCGTATTGCATCAACTGCCCGACCGCTTGAAACGCAAATTTCCTCGTCTCGACGAATTCCGAGATCGTCGTCTTGAACACTTTCACGAAAACTACCACTGCAGACACAGCACTCTCACTCTCACCATTGCTATACGCACTGCTACTAAATATCTGCGGTTTCTGTTTGAGTGTATCTATAATTATTGATAGCGCTTCGACTACGTCCTCCTCCGTCACACTTTGATATCCACCCCCTAAATAACGTAAACATTTACGCAAACGGAAGAAGAAGAAGAACGGTTATAAAAGAACAAAAACAACAAGAAAGCCTGAATCATCCGCTTCAAGTTGTACATACGCTCGTCGTCTCTCGATCCTATCGTCATTCAAAGTCGAGCGTTTAGACACCGAAAATCCACTCCCAGCTGCGACCTTTTCCTTAAACGAAATTCAAAACGAAACGAGAAACACACGAATTACCTTTGAAACATAAATCGATTAATTCCGATAACAACTCTCTCGCGACTATCTCAATCCTTCTTTTTCTTTCTTCTTCTTCTGCTTCCTTGGAAGTATTATTATTCGTCTGTTGTTGAAGCTTCGCGAGGTTTTCTCTGATCTCTCTCGCGATTGCTCGAGCGCTCTTCTTCTGCATCATCATCTTTTCTTAATCATAAACTAATGTTTGATGGAATCGAATTCGAAATCGATTTGAGAGAATAAACAACGAGTGATAGAGAGCAAGAAAGCAAGAGAGAGAGAGCGAGAGAGCAGAGCTGCAACTGCTACTGCTTCTGTTTCTCTCTCGAATTAATTCGAGTGCGAACTTTAATCGAGGGCGACGTCGCTTGGTTTTAAGAAATGGAGCACGGCAGAGATTTTTGAATTTCAAAGGAAGGAAGCACAGGATACGATTTTGCTTAAAACGCGAGACTTGAATGACTGCTATCTCACTCAATACGAACGATCGCAGTGGAGCAGATGAAGCAGGCTTTTGTTTGGTGTTAGTTTCGTTATTTCATTTGTCGTACGTGAGGAGTTATTACGTGCATTGGAGCGCGGCGCAAGCGTGTGGAAGTGTTAACGTTTTGGAGGACGTCTTTCGAGCGTTGACTTCGTGATCATTTAATGGACGCGCTATCGGTGCACTAAAATACATAAAAAAAAGCAACGAAAAGAACAGAAATCGCGTCGTGTTCCTCTAAGAACTACCAATCTCTTTGCCCTTCTAATCGTAATAATACGACTCTCCGCATTCGCTTCGTACAAAAAACTTCAAACTCAGATCAGAACCATTTAATTTCGAATTTCGCAAGATCTCAAAAACTCGAAACAGAAGGATTAACAAACACCGACGACTCAACATTCGCCTCACGAACTGTCCATACCTCTCGCGTCGGTCTCCAATCTTCCGAGAGCTAAAACACGCATCAACCGGTTCTTCTTCTTCGTTCTCTTCCCGATCTCTCTCTATTTTTAAGCCCTAGTCTTTCTCTTCGCGCGATTTTGGTCAAACTTTAGTTAACAAAAATATCGACATCAGTAATAATTAACGGTTCGCTCTTTTCACTTTCGTTAACGCTGAAAATATTCACACGCGGCCGCGCGTGAACGAGTAAAACGTTAAAACATTGCGTTCTTCGTTCTTTTTTCCGATGCTCTGTTTCCCGCGGTGTGCTAATACCACGTACTCGTCTCTTAAACATCGTCTTAAAAAGAATACTTCAAACGTTCAAAACACGAGACAGAACCGCGCGCGCGTGGTTTCAAAAACGAAGAAAACGTGTAAAACTGATAGTTCTCGCTGACCTTATATCAATAAGTATGAGAGCTTAAATAAAACGTATACCACTCGATCGAATAAAAAAACTCAAGATTATTAACCTAATTATGATCTATAGAACGAATAAGAATAAGGTTTGAAACCCTAGATAATACATGTTTGCACTGAAACCCTAAATATATTCACAGACAACATTTAATCTAATATATAACGAACACGATATTAAATAGCACAATCGTTCCACGCTTTCTAAACGAGCGAGCGGAGAGCTAGAGTAAGAGAGTCAGAGTAAGAGAGATGCGGAATGGATCATTCAATAGCTCGTCTGTATCTGCCGCGAATGAGTTCACTGCATTTGCAGGATCGGAGAATGGAAAAACGAACGAATCAGCGGCAATAGCGAAAGGCGCATCACCGGCGATAAAAGCGATATCTGGATCGTTCGGGGGCATAATCGAGGCGTGTTGTTTACAGCCAGTCGATGTCGTGAAGACGCGGTTGCAATTAGATAAGCAAGGGCAGTATAAGGGCATCCAGGATTGCTTTAGGCAGATCCAGCGCGACGAAGGCACGAAGGCGTTATGGAAAGGGTTAACGCCGTTCGCGACGCATTTATGCTTCAAGTATATGTTGAGAATGGGCACGAATGCGACGTTTCAGGCGATGTTGAGGGACGAGAAAGGGTATTTAACGACGCAGAAGCGGATGTTGGCCGGGTTCGGCGCCGGAGTATGCGAGGCCGTGATCATAGTGACGCCGTTTGAGGTTGTGAAGATTCGGTTGCAACAGCAGAAAGGGTTAGATCAATCGAAGATGAAGTATAAAGGGACATTGCATTGTGCGAAGACGATTATTGCAGAGGAAGGCGTGAGAGGGTTATGGTCAGGAGTTGGACCGACGATTGCGAGGAACGGGACGAATCAAATGTGTTTATTCACGGCGAAAGCGCAAGTGGATAAAACTTTGTGGGGGAAGTTAGATGGCGATGGTACAGTTTTACATCCAACGCAGTCTTTAATCTCAGGCGGCTTAGCGGCTACGTTTGGCCCGATCGCTACTGGGCCGTTCGATGTCATGAAAACGCGTTTAATGGCTCAAGCGAAAGCGCCGGCCGGAACGGAACAGAAATATAAAGGATTCCTGCATGCCGGCGTGGTCATTTTTCGAGAGGAAGGTTTATTCGCGATGTGGAAAGGTTTATTGCCTCGTTTAATGAGAATACCGCCCGGTCAAGCGATTACTTGGGCCGTCGCGGATCAAATCGTCGGCTTCTTTGAACATCGTAATACTAATTAGTAGAGACGACGGCGACGCGTTTAATGTGCTCCTTCTCCTCCTCCTCCTCCTCCTACCAATATTATTATTATGACGACGATGATAACAACAACAACTAAAGAATCAACATAGCAATTACGTACCGCAGCACCGCGTCCTTGCGTAAGAAAGATTATTCAGTAGCAGTAAAACGTCCTTCTCCTCTTCGAGAGAGACTTTATTTAAGTCTTTTCTGAGGAAACATCGATCCGAGGTTTGTGAGACCAGGCCAACTAAATTGCGTACGACACTCTGTTCTCTTCCGTCTTCCCTGCGTTCTCGAACGGTGTCGTACAACGGGTTAGTCCACCGTTCGAGAACGCACGAAAGACGAAAGCGAAAAGAGCGTCGCGCGCAATCCAGGAGTCGCGGCGCGCTCTCTCAAACCGACGTTTCCTCAGAAAAGACTCGAAATAAGTCTCTTTCTCTCTCTCTCGAAGAGCAAGAGGACTGGGTCTGCAAAGAGCGCACAAAAACTGGTTCTAACGATCACGGAAACAGCTTTAAAAGAGCACGCCTTCTGCGGAACATTTAGTAGCTTTTTTAACTCTTAAAGTTAAAAGCATAGCAATTTTTAATATCGTTGTGGATAAAAAACGCACTCCATCAAAACAAAAATGTTGCGCTTAAATCAATCAAAGACGCATTCGACAGTTCGCTCGATCCTCACGAATACGCACGCACGAAATGCTCATCTAACCTTTCGCTCGTTGCATGCTCGCATTCGATCATCTGCGCATCGATCGATCGCGATAGGCCTTTTGCAGCGCAGGAAACATGATGTGTTTAGATTTAGATATGGATCGAATCCTAGTCATCGCGTGTTAAGTTATGCCAGCACGCGCTTTTGCGCATCGAATAACAGAAGTTTAGGCACCTTCGCGACAGAATCGAGTCAGCGACGAGCAGTAGTAGCGACCGTTCTCCATCTTCGTCAAAGTGTACAAAGAGCTTGGTGGTCGAAGGATTGTTTAGGGTGTCATCATGCGCAATATAGCGCGAAGCGATTTTTTGTATCGAGTTCGGCTCTTTCCTCCTCTCGAACGCGTACTGACTGCGTCGCACGCGAGAACGCGGTGACGGTTTTGTACGACGTTAAAGGAATGCGATGTGGAGGGTGCTCAGCGAACGTCGCGAAGGCGTTGAATGATGAGATCTTTGTGAGCGCCGCGTGCGTTAATTTGGTCACGAATACGGCCGCGGTTACGTATGATTTGCAGGGGAAGAAGGGTTTTAATTTTGACCGCGATGATGATGTACGGAAGATGATGGCGAAGAATAGGAGTGGAGTGCGTGATGATGATAGTAATGATAAGGATAATGCTAATGACGATTATTTGAAAGAGATGTATGAGAAAATTGCGATTGATGTCGTAGCCAAAAAAGGATTCGAGATGCGCAGGAGGGAAAAAGGTAAAGCGGGCGTTCAAATGGCTTTAGAAGCGCAAAAATTGAGAGAGATGGAAAAGAAAAAGTCGACGAACGATTTGTATAAAGCGTGGGGGTTGACTGTTTTGTGCTTAGGAACGCACGTGTCGCATCATTTGCATCAGCTTGGGTTACATGAATACGCGCACGGAGATGTTTTAACGCACTTGGCAAACCCTTGGATTGGCGCTACGTTGGCGACGATGGCGTTGTTAGGTCCAGGACGGCAGATTTTGAAAGACGGGTTGCTTGCGTTTAAAAACGGATCGCCGACGATGAATTCTTTAGTCGGTATAGGAGCGTTAGCCGCGTTTGCTTTGAGCGGCGCGAACGCGATGCACCCGGTTTTGAACGAATACGGTATGCGAACGAATGATTTTTTTGAAGAACCTGTTTTGTTGTTGGCGTTTATTTTACTCGGAAGAGCGTTGGAAGCGAGCGCGAGAGCGAGAGCTGGGGCAGATTTAGCATCTTTATCGAGTTTGTTGCCAACAGAGGCGAGATTGCAAATATCACAAGTCGATTCGAAGAAATTAGATTTGGAGGCGTATTTATTAAAATTTAACGAAGAAAACGGCAATTTTGATGGAATGATAAATGATGAAGAAGAAGAAGGAAAAGAAGAAGTGAAAAGTAATAGAGCAAAGCAATTAATGTACGCATCGATCGACCGAGAATCGATTACGCCAGGCGACGTCGTCCGCGTATTCCCTGGTGAAACGATTCCATGCGACGGCGTCGTCGTCTCCGGCGCGGCTTCAGTAGACGAAGCCTCGTTAACTGGCGAACCGATTTTCGTTCCAAAATTTAAGCGATCAAAAGTTTCAGCCGGCTGCATCGTCCACGAAGGCCCTTTGTCGATCATGGCCTTGAAGAATGGCGACGAATCGATCGTGGCCGGAATTCAGAAAACTGTTGAAGAAGCGCAAAGCAGGCCGGCGCCAACGCAACGAATTGCCGATGCTATTGCGGGACCGTTTGTATATTCAGTCATGGGTATTTCGTTAGCAACTTTTGTATTTTGGGCCGGATTCGGTGATGCCATGTTTCCAGGAGCGCTCATGGAAGCGGTTGGATCGAATGCCGCAGGGATTCCATGGTGGTTAGCGCCTACAAAATTAGCAACGAATGTTTTAGTCGTCGCATGTCCATGCGCTTTAGGTTTAGCAACACCGACGGCGGTGTTAGTAGCAACAAGTTTAGCAGCGCGAAGAGGTATTTTATTAAGAGGCGGAGACGTTTTAGAACGAATGGCAAAAGTCGATTGTGTCGTCTTTGATAAGACTGGAACGTTAACAATCGGTAAACCGAAAGTTACAGAAATGAAAGTATTTGAAAATAATGGACTCGAGGCTTTGCGCGTTGCATTGGCGGTTGAATCCGAAAGCGCGCATCCTCTCGCTAAAGCTATTCGCATGTTTTGTGGTGAAGAACTAAAAAAGATGGGCGTGAATAAAGACGACGCTTCGATATCTTTTGGGAAGAAATCGGAAGAAAAGACGGCGCCAGGTTTTGGGGTATCCGCTTTACTCGACGGTGAAAGATGTTTCGTTGGTACACCTGAATGGGTTCAATCCAAAACGAGCGATAACAATAAATTTAGTTCTCAATCGTATGAGGAAGATGTGCAATCTTCAACCGCTTCGTTCGCTTGTGTTGGTACAGAATCCAAAGGGATCTTGGCTCTATTCCAACTGAACGACGAAATGCGACCAGATGCTATTGAGACTATTAAGCGATTTAAAAACGATTTGAATTGCGAAGTGCACGTGTTATCCGGTGATCGTCAGCTCGCCGTCGATGCGGCCGTGCAGTACATTTCGTCACACGAGAGTAACAGTCGTACTTCTTCTTCAAACAACGACAACGATAATAATATTTTCACGAGCGCTCGAGGTAATCTTTCGCCGGCGGATAAAGCCGAAATAATCGAAAGTCTCAAAAAAAGCGGTAAAACGGTCGCAATGATTGGCGATGGTATAAACGATGCGATGGGTTTAGTCGCCGCAGATGTTGGGATCGCGGCATCGGGTGGTCTCGATGCCGCCGCCGCCGCCGCCGGAGTCGTCCTCGTCTCGGATAAAAACGAAATATCAACGTCCTGCGACGCGATCGAACTCGGCCGCGCCGCGTTATCGAAAATAAGACAAAACCTAGCATGGGCGTTAGCCTACAACGCAATCGGAATCCCGTTAGCCGCGGGTGCGTTCTTACCAGAGTACGGTATTAGCTTAAACCCGAGTTTCTCTGGCGCCATGATGGCTTTTAGCTCAGTCGCCGTCGTCACGAACTCGCTTTTGTTAAACGCAAACAGCCGTAGCAGTAGCAGTAGCAGTAGTACGACGCAGACGATGAACAACGGGAACAAAAACATCAACGCCTCGTCCTTAGGTTGGGGAGTACCAATCAACGACGCAGCAGCAGCAACGGCAGCAGACGAAACAACCAAATACTAGCGACAAAGTATCATCAATCGCGCGTTTTCGTTACTGATGTAAGCACTCATTAGCGGGGTTTTCTCTCGTTTCTGTAATATATTCACGGTGTGAAGGTACTTTGTTCTGTTACGAATAAGAGAGGTATATTACGAGGTTTCATTGTCCAACAATATCGAAAAACTACTTCGATTTTCTGCCAATCTTGACAAGAAATGCAATCTAAATGCAATCGAGTTCACGACGCATCAAAGTTCACGAAAAATCGTGCACTTAAAACGCAGAGATTAAGGACCATAACACGTGAGACGTTGTTTCACAACACACTTCTTGATTAGTTATTTGAATTAAAAGCTTATTAATTTTCATCTCATACCGCATTTTCTAAATACCAACACCCTAAATACCAACACCCTAAATACCACCTGTAAATCGGCAAAAGGGGTACTTTTTCCAAAACGAACATTTCTCCATTTTATAACGCGAGTGAAAAAAGAAAAACTACATACTAATTAATTAATTAATTAATGAACGAAACAACGAACGAAAACGCGAGAAACTTCAAACACTGGCTGTTCTGCGCGCAGAAAAAGCGCGGACGATCGTTACCTTCGTACGCCGAAAAAAAAACGAAAGTAATCGCGGAAGAAGTGCGAGTTTCCAAAGAATGCGAAAAAACGAACAAGAATTCCGAACAAATCGGAAAAGATATATTTCGTACGTTCCCGAATGATTTAAGGTTTCAACCGGAAGGAGCGATGACGGAAATGTTGCGAGAGTGTTTGTTGGTTTTGAGTGCGGATTTTGAGTGCGGGTACGCGCAGGGCTGGAATTATTTATGCGCGTTTGTCATGAAATGTTGCGCAGAGGAGGATGAAGATTTTGGTGATTTTGAGGACCGGGGAGAATATGGATTAAGCGTCGTCGAACGGCGGAGTAAGGGTGAAGTAGTCGAAGAGTCGTGCTATTTAGTAGTGAAACACGTGATAGATGAGGTTATAGGGGAGAAGTATTTCGATTTGCAGTTGAGCGCGTTGAAGAAAGATTTAGATTTTCTCGACGTCGCGTGCGAGAAGATGTTTAAGGAGTTATACGAGAGACTTAGTAAGTGCGGCATGAGCGTCCATCACGTGTGTCCGAAATGGTTCATATGTATGTTCGTAGGCGTTTTGCCAGATGCTATCGTGAAGGTTATTTGGGACGAACTGTTCTTGGTAAGTGATGGGATGTTATGTGTGTTCGCGTTGACTTGTTTGAGTTTCGTCGATTTGAATAACGACGCGAACGAAAATCGCGAAGACGATGATTGCGAATCGATGGTTTTAGCGATTAGAGACGCGTTGCAAAGTATTAAATGTGCTGATAGTTTCATGAGACGATTTAGTGAAATTCGGGAGAAGATGAAAGCTATTACTTCTACTACTATTATTACGACGAAGACGACGAAGAGCAGCGGCATTAAAAAGACAAAGAAGAGAACGCGTCCTGAAGAAGAAGGACAAAAAATAGAAGAAGATGTTGAAAACGATGATGATGTAATAGCAACGCCCACGCACACAACTCCGGGAAAGAAACGTTCAAGAGTTGTAAACGAAATAATGCGTGTCGTGATTCAACCGCCGGATAGTGCGGTTAAACGCGTGTTGACGCCGATTGGAAACTTTTTCGTAAACGCCTTTGCGACGACGACGCATCATGCTTCGGCATCGCCACTACCAGCAGCACCAGCGGCGACAATAGAGAAGAAGAACGAGGTTGCAAAGACTCCGCAAACGAATTCTCGTTTAAATCAGACGATGACAAAATACGTCATCTCAACAAACAAGAAATGAAGATTCGATACGGTTAGAAATTTCGAAACGCCAATAGACGACCCGGAAGGGTACGAACGTGATTTGCTCGATTTGTTAAGAGCGGAAGAACATACGCCTTTGAGGAAAATTACCAATAAATTCGGTCATGGAGAAGATGATCAGTCGTGCGATACAATTCCAACTATGGCCGTAGGTTTCTTCTCGCCGAGAGCGGCTAAAGAGTTACACGGCGCAAAGAAACTGAATAGTACTAATAATAAGTCCCCTCTCATGGGATTTCGTTAAAGTTAATACGAGTAGCTACTAGATAGGATATACAACAACAACAGTTTTTAAATATATATCTATATTTACTGTCCTCCTCCACCTCCTCCTCCACCGCCTAATGAAATGTGCTGTAGCATTCTCAACAACTCGTGACTACTAATCACGTTACCCCCCCCGTTAGTCTCTAAAAATTGTGGTTGGCGACTTGGTTTTGGACCGCATAAACCACCTATTTGTTCCTTGTTCAAACGATCTAAGCTCCCGCCGTCTTTATTCGCTTCTACCCATTTCAAATTTTTCTGTAAATGTTTCCGCATTTCAATTCTTTCTTCATCAATTGCTTCGCCAAATTCTCTCAACGCATTTGCTAGAACAACTGCAGATCCAACGTTACCTTTACGCCTAGAAACGCGTTCGCATAATAACGCTTCCTCCATCGTTTCCGCCACTTTAGTCGGTAAACAGTTTTTATACACGTCTTTCTCCCCGCGATCTGCCCTGCATACGACTAAAGGCATCCAAAGCTGTTCGTGCGGCGATGATAGAGCGGCTAAAATTGCCCTAGACGAAGCGGCATGAAACGCCGATGACCATGGATGATCAAACAACATAATCGCCAACGTTTCCAAAGTCATCGGTTTCTTCTCGTCCATGGATTCTTCCAATTTCAAATGCGCAATTTTCTCATCGATCTCTATACATCCGAGCTGTAACATCATCGCAATAATCTCCGCGGCTCCAACTCTGTGACTTCCAATAGCCGGCATCGTCGTTTCTTTCGTATACACTCGAGTTTTCGAACTTCCAGGTCTATAAGCACTTCCTGGATCGATCGTCAACGCCTTCGCAAATACTGGTAGCTCTTGCGCTGCTAATTGCACGCATCTCGGCAAATCCTTTAAATTCAACCCATCTTCTTTACTCTTATCGATGCTACTGTTCGCATCGTTCTGACCTCCGTTATTATTATTATTATTATTATTATTGTTCGTCAAACTAAAAATCGAATCCGAATTCGGAGTCCCTTGTTGCGAAGACGTTTGTTCCATCTCCTCCCTATTCGCCAACTGCTCTAAAGCGTCGTTCGATAACTGCCATAAAGTCGTGCCGAGCCTCTCATACTTTAACGGATCTTCATCGTTCACGGCCTGTTTCACGTACCTTAACATTTCCGAGAAATCCTCCTCGCGCGCCCTCTCCGAATTCATATCCGACGCCGCACCGTCCTCAGAAGATTGTTCTCGTTCAACGTCATCGTTCGTACGATCGTTTCCACTACTCATCAGCAAAGACTTGTTATCCGTATTCAATCGCTGTCGTTGCAGCGAAAAAGAAGAAGAAGAAGAAGAAGAAGAATCATCCACGATATCGCCGTTATTCGCATCCTCGAAAACATCCTCGTCATCCGAATCGATTTCTCTTCGATCATTTTTCTCTGTGGCTATTTGCACTGGTGAGATCACACGGTTAACTTCTTTATTAATATCATAATCATCATAACCATCATCTTCAAAGTTCTTCGTCGGTGAACTCTTCGCCGGTGCGTAATCATCATCTACAGTGACATCATCATCATCATCATCATCGTTATCAGTAGTAGTAGTAGTAGTTGTTGTAGTCCTGCGCTCTTCTTGAGTGTTTGTTTGATCGATTTTATTCATGTTTATTTTTACTTTGCCTGGCACGAGTTACTTTTTTCTCCCTTCTTATGCAGAAAATGTAAAAAACAAGTTTTGCCGTTTTTTTTTGCAAAGTCTCTCTAGGGGGTCATCACACCCTAAACACAAAACGTCACGTTTCGACACGAAAAACA
>Ga0115004_10001836_pt1 | contig 17540 bp, 14 predicted proteins | sample ArcticOcean_MG_C_10_FD_88737 | JGI IMG/M metagenome (GOLD analysis project Ga0115004, IMG submission 88737) | Marine microbial communities from western Arctic Ocean - ArcticOcean_MG_CB11_90 | ecosystem: Environmental > Aquatic > Marine > Oceanic | place: Arctic Ocean: Canada Basin | collected...
GAGCTCTTACCTCGCCGTTTCACCCTTGCCTTGATAAGGCGGTTTATTTTCTGTGGCACTATCCCTGAAGTCACCCTCGCCAGTCATTAACTGGCACTGTGTCCTTATGGAGCCCGGACTTTCCTCTATCAGCAAAATCTAATAGCGACAATCCAATTATCTGGCAACAACCATGTAATGGTTTAAAAATATAAAATCAAGCTAATTTTTGATATTATGAGCTAAAAAGTGGCTAATAACATAGGTTTTTAAGTTAATAATTCCAGTAACATTATGTGGTAAAAATCTACTTTGAAATGCTTTCACTATATAGGCATCTTTTTTAGTTCTTTTATTTTTATTAAAGTATCGGTACCCAATTTTAAACAAATTATTAAAAAACATTTTTTTTATTTTTTTCTGGTTAAATTTTTTGTCTTTGAAATTTAAATTTTTATACCAAATTCCAATTTTTTTTTTTTTTAATTTTTCCCAAGGAAATTTTTCACCTGGATCTTTTTTTCTTAAAGGAGCAATATCTGAATGCCCAAGAATATTTGAACTCTTAATTCTATATTTTTTTTTTAAATATAAACAAAGTTTAATTAATTTATCAATTTGTGCATCGGTAAATTTTTCGTACCCGAATTCATGACCTTTATTTACTAGTTCAATGCCTATTGAATTTTTATTTAGATTTTTTATATTTTTCCATTTAGATTTTCCTGCATGCCATGCAACCTTGTCTTCATCGACCATTTTAAAAATTAGACCTTTTCGATCTATCAGATAATGACAGCTCACTTTGTGTTTAATGCTTAAAAGTCTTTTAATTGATGCAATCTTAGATTGCATTCCAGTATAATGAATAACAATAGTTCTTATATCTTTATTTGTTCGGGTTTTTTTAGAAAAATTTGGAGAGTATATATTTCGAAAAATCATTAATTAACTTAAGTTAATGCAAAATATAGACATTTTTTTTCATAAAATCTCTAAAAATGTACTATATTTTTTCTGGTATAAATAAATTTTTGATATATATAGCTAATTATCCTTATGCAAATTAAAAAATACATAACTTTACTTTTCTCAATATCGTTATTAATTTCAACAGAATTAAAAGCTTCTGAAGAGTGCTTTGAGGGAGCTAGCAGAGCAATATTTAAATTTAATATGGCATTTGATGGCGCGATATTGGAACCGATCGCTAAAGGCTACAATAAGCTACCGGATCCCATAAAAAATGGGACAAGTAACTTCACATCTAATATTGCAACACTTCTTTCAATACCAAATCACGTTTTTCAAGGAAATTTTCAAGAAGCAGGAGATGCTACAGCAAGTTTTGTTATTAATTCAACGATTGGGATAATTGGGTTGGGTAACCCAGCAGCAAAATTAGGTTTTGAAGCTCAACAAGAGGATGTTGGGCAGACTTTAGGAGCTTATGGAGTTGGTCCTGGCTGTTATTTTGTATTACCTATATTAGGTCCTACTACGGCAAGAGATTCTATTGGAATGATAGCAGATTCTTTTATAGATCCTTTTGCGCACGTTACCTTGAGAGAAGGAGAATTGCTTGGAATATCAGGAAATCAAATTGATTATCTTTCAGTAAAAGGAACGACAGCTATAGATTTTAGAGCTGATAATGAAACTAATTTTGATAGTGTAGAAAAAAATTCTATAGACACGTACGCTTCATTTAAAAGTTTGTATTTACAGGATAGAGAGAACAAAATTAATAACTCCAGCGATACTGAGCAAGACTGGGGAAATTTAGATAAGTAAATCTAATCGAAGAATGAAAAAGTTAGGTTTAATCATAATTGCGTCCTTTTTTATTTTCAATGTATCTTCAACTGCTATTTATAATTCTGATCCAAAAGTTTTTGTTACAGAATTAGTAACTGCTGCAATTAATAAATTGGCTGACAAGACTATTGGTGATGAAGAAAAGAGAGATTTTATTAAGATAATAGCATTGGAAAATGTAGATATTAATGCATTGGGACTTTATACTCTTGGGGAATTAAGAAAATCGACAGATGAGGCTAATTTAAAAAAATATAAAACATCATTTGAAAGTTATTTCCTAAAAAGTTTAACTTCAAGATTAACAGATTATTCAGCTAATAAATTTGAAGTAATCGGTGCTGAAAGAAAAAGTGTAAGTTATACTTTAGTGAATTCAAAAATAGTTGGAAATGAGAAGCAACCAGAAGTTAAAATTGACTGGAGAATCTATACTAAGAATCCAGAAAAACCCCTTATAAGAGATTTAATTGTTGAGGGTTTAAGTCTGGCTAGAACTCAAAAAGAAGAATTTGCATCAATTTTAAATTCTAACAACAATGATATTAATATTCTAATTTCTAAATTAGATGAATTTAGTAATAAATAATTATTGGTGGGCCCACCAGGACTCGAACCTGGGACCAATACATTATGAGTGTACTGCTCTAACCAACTGAGCTACAGGCCCAAACTCTTATCTTTTACATCAGAAAAAATTATTTTTCTAGAAAACTTTTTAGTTGTTTTGATCTACTAGGATGTTTTAGTTTTCTTAATGCTTTAGCTTCTATCTGCCTTATTCTTTCTCTTGTAACAGAAAATTGTAAACCAACTTCCTCTAAGGTATGATCGGTATTCATTCCAATACCAAAACGCATTCTCAGCACTCTTTCTTCTCTAGGTGTCAAAGATGCTAAAATTTTTGTTGTAGACTCGCTTAAATTTGATTGAATAGCGGTATCTAGAGGTTGCAACGCATTTTTATCTTCAATAAAATCTCCTAAGCTGCTGTCCTCTTCATCTCCAACTGGCGTCTCAAGTGATACTGGTTCTTTAGCAATTTTTAATACTTTTCTAACTTTTTCTAAAGGCATTGCTAACTTTTTAGCAAGCTCTTCAGGAGTCGGTTCTCTTCCAAACTCGCTCATAATTTGTCTTTGTGTTCTAACTATTTTATTAATAGTTTCGATCATGTGAACCGGAATTCTGATTGTCCTAGCTTGATCAGCAATAGATCTTGTAATGGCTTGTCTGATCCACCATGTGGCGTATGTTGAAAATTTGTAACCTCTTCGATATTCAAATTTATCAACTGCTTTCATCAAACCAATATTACCTTCTTGGATAAGATCTAAAAATTGAAGTCCTCTATTAGTATATTTTTTAGCAATTGAAATCACTAATCTTAAATTGGCTTCGACCATCTCTTTTTTAGCTATTCTAGACTCTCTTTCTCCTTTTTGAATTCTGCTTACTAATTTTTTAAATTCACCAACTGATAATCCAATTTTTAAACTAAATTCGACCAGTCTTTCTCTAATGTCAGAGAAATCTTTTTTAAATTTCTTGAAAAAAGTTTTCCATACTGGATTCCCTTTTAAAAATGATTCAAATTTAGGGTTTATCTCATTATTAATATAATATTTTAAAAACTCATCTCTTGAAATTTTATTATCCATTGCAAGCCTTAATAATACCCCTTCTAAAGAAACTATTTTTTTATTTTCTTTATAATGGGCTTGAACTAATTCTTCAACAACGTGTGGGGCTAGTTGTAGATTTTTAAAATTGTCAACTAAAACTTCTTGAATTTTTTTAAAATTTTTATTTTTTGATACAGATAATTCTCTTGCTGCCAATAAACATTCAAGCTTTTCTTTTTGATATTTTTGAAGTTTCGAATAATTTTTATTTAATGAATCTAGTATGTTTATAATCTTAGGTTTAATTTCTTCTTCCATTTTTGCTAATGAAACATTAAATTCATCATCGTCAGCTGTGGAGGCTTCTTCTTTTTTTTTATCTTCTTCTTTTTTGATTTCTTTATTTTTAGATTTTTTATTAACTTTTAGTTTATCGTCATCTTCAAGAGCCTCAAAATCTTCATAAGTTGAGTCTATGTCTATAATGTCTCTAACAAGCAGTTCTTGATTTTCAATTTGATCTTTCCATTCAAAAATTTTTTTTCCAACTAGTGGGCTTTGAGTCAAGGCATTAAGCATTACATCTTTTCCTGCTTCTATTCTTTTTGCAATTGCGATTTCTCCTTCTCTAGATAAAAGTTCCACTCCACCCATTTCCCTGAGATACATACGAATTGGATCATCACTTTTATCTGAAGATTTTTCTTCAGATGTGCCTGTTGTTTCTTTTTTCTTATTTGATTGATATTGAGATTTTTTTTCTACAAGAGTTACTTTTTCATCCACTAAAACCAAGAATGCTTTTTCAATATTCTCCGTCGTACTGTTTCTTTTACCTAAAGATTTTCCGAGCTCTTCATAAGTGACAAATCCTCTATGCTTTCCTTTATCAAGAAGTCTTTCAAATGATTTTGTAATTAATTTTTCAGCCATTTAAATATTTATTTGGGAGATCAATATATAGTGGCTAGTTTAAAAAAATCTATCTTTTTTTACTCCCTATTTAGCTGACTTTTAAGCTTAATTAGCTCAGAGTAGGAGTTTTCATCAAGGTTATTTATTAATTCTTTTTCTAAAGATTCTATTTTTTTAAGATTATTCAGCTCTTTTAATTCTACTAATAATTCATTTAATAATTCCATGATAGATTCTTCATTTTTTGCTTTTAAGATTATTTGGATGCTTGAATTTTCTTGTATCTCTTCAATCAATTTTTTATGATCAATAATAATTTTTGAATGAATGGCTTCTTTATCATCGCCACTCATTATTGAGCCGATAATTATTTTTTTTAAACCTTCATTTTTTTCGGATAAAAATGTTATTTCTGATATGTCCTCAGCTTTTTTTGAAACTACTTCAATATAATTTAGCATTATAAATAATACAGAAAATTCTTTAATTTGAATTTTTGAAAAATGATTTTTTCTTTGATGAAGTGTTTTTGTTTCATTCAATACCTGGTAATTCTGTTTATTGTATTTTTGAAAACGTTGATAGGATTGCCTAGTATTTTGAATTGGGGTGAGATTTTTAATTTTTTCTAAAAAATCTTCAAGTACATATTTTTTTAGCGTTTCATCATTTATTGAGTAACACAGTCTTTTAATTTCTTTCTCAAATTTAGATACTTCATAAGGATTATTTCTATTAATTTTTTGTAGTTGGTGATTCCATATATAGGATTGAATTATTTGTTTTTCTTTTAATAAAGCTAAAAAACTCTCTTTGCCATTTTGCTTTATATGGTCGTCTGGATCATTTCCTTCTGGCATAATAGAGAAGTAAATTTTATTTTCATCATTAATTAATGGGAAAAGCCTTTCTGCAATTCTCAAAGCTGCACTTTGTCCACTCTGATCGCCATCCAAACATATAATTGGATTGCAAAAAAATTTCCATATTATATCAATTTGTTTATCAGTTAACGCCGTTCCTGAATTAGAAATAACGTTTTTGATTCCAGATGAATAAACACTTACTACATCCATATACCCTTCAACGACAATCACTTCATTTGTTTCAGATCTGCAAGCTTTAGCCTTGTCTAAATTAAAAATCATGCTACCTTTTTTGTAGAATTCAGTTTCTGGTGAATTAATATATTTAGCTAGTTTACTTTCTCTTATTATTCTTCCACCAAAAGCGACTGTGTCACCTACAATATTATTTACTGGAAAAATTATTCTTGAATTAAATCTATCAATGTATTTTCCACTTTTATCGTGTTTGTAATATAACCCTGTTAAATTTATATTTTCTTCTGAATATTTTTTTAATAACTCTTCATAAAAATTATTCTTCCATGGTACAAATCCTAATTTAAATTCTTCAACAATATTTTTATTCAATCCTCTTTTATTTAAATAATTTAAAGCTTCTGCATTATTGGAGATAAATAATTCTTTATGAAAATAATCCGAGTATTCTTTATATATATTTTTGTAATTTTGAAATCTTAAATCTTTTTCTTTATCAAAATTTGAAAATCTATATGGTTGCATTCCCGCCTCTGCAGCTAAAGACCTGACTGCTTCACCAAAACCTATTGCTTTTGTTTTCATTAAAAAATCAAAAATATTTCCATGCTCGCCGCTGCTAAAGCAGTGGTAAAATTCCTTTTCATCATTAATCGTAAATGATGGGCTTTTCTCATTTTTGAATGGAGATAAGCCAACAAATTCTTTTCCTCTTTTTTTCAACTGAACTGTTTTACCAACTACTTGCGAAACTTTAAGTCTTAACTTTATTTCGTCTAAATACTCTTTAGGATACTTCATATTATTTTAGCAGTTTTTTTATTATAGGGCTTACTTTTGAAAAATCTAAAGTGTCAGAATGTTTTGCTTTTAGCGCTCCCATTACTTTTCCCATATCTTTCATCGTGGTTGCGTCAACAGATTTAACGACCTCTTCGCATATATTTTTTGTTTCTTGGTCGCTAAGTTGTTTTGGTAAAAAATTATTAATAACTTCTATTTCTTTCGTTTCAGTGTCCAGAAGCTCTATTCGGCCAGCGCTTTTATAAACCACGCAAGATTCGTTTCTTTGTTTAATCATTTTCTTCAATATTGCTGTTATATCGCTATCTGATATATTTTTTTGTTCTTTAGTTCTGTTGGCAATTTCAGCATCTTTAATTGCTGAGATTACCAGTCTCAATGTTGGATAAATGTTTTTATCTTTTTCTTTAAGAGCTTTATTCAGCTTTTCTTCTATTTGAATTTTTAAGGACATGTTATTTAATTTACTTTAATCACAATTCTTACCTAAAATAAAAAGAACTTTCTTGACGATTATATTCGTATTTCATATGTTTCGCAAAATCATGTTTATAAGTTTTTTTCTTTAACTCATGAGTTGTATTTGAAACAAATTACTCAAAATATAAACTCAAAAAAAAATCTTCAGAAGATCGATTCTAATGCTATTTTAATTTTAGAAAATGGGATTTTTTTTAAAGGTCTTGGTCTTGGATATCAAGGAGCAGCTATCGGAGAGGTTTGCTTCAATACTTCAATTACAGGCTATCAAGAAATAATTTCTGATCCATCTTACGCTGAACAAATAATTAGTTTTACCTTTCCACATGTTGGTAATGTTGGTGTAAATAAAGAAGATCAGGAGTCAGATAAAATTTGGACAAAAGGAGTAATTCTCAATACCGAAATAACAAATCCATCTAATTATAGATCATTAAAACATCTTGATTTATGGCTTAAGAAAAATAAAATAGTCGGGATCACAGGTATTGATACAAGAAATTTAACAAACATTATCCGAGATAAAGGCGCTCCAAAAGGTACAGTGGCTTTTTCTAAAGATGGTAAATTTAATATAAAAGAGTTGATGAGCTCAACCAATAGATGGAATGGAATAAAAAATTTAGATTTGGCTTTAAAGGTTTCAACAACAAAAAATTATAATTGGTCTGGGTTAAAAACATGGAAAAAAAAAGAAGGATATTTAAAAAATAAAAAAAATTCATTTCATGTTGTGGCGATAGACTATGGTATTAAAAAAAATATTTTAAGATATTTCTCTGATTTTAATTGCAAAGTTACAGTTGTCTCATGTAAAACAAATGCAAAGGAAATTTTAAAATTAAGCCCAAGTGGCATTTTTTTATCTAATGGACCTGGTGATCCGGCTGCAACAGGTAAGTATGCAATTAATATTATAAAGGAATTAATTAAAAATAATATTCCTATTTTTGGAATTTGTCTTGGACATCAAATACTTGCTTTAGCATTGGGGGCAAAATCTAAAAAAATGAAATTAGGTCACAGAGGAGCTAACCACCCGGTCAAAAATTTAATTAGAGGAAATGTCGAGATCACCAGTCAAAATCACGGTTTCGAAATAATTAAAAAGAGTTTACCTAAAAATGTTGAGATTACACATAAATCATTATTTGATGATTGTATTGAAGGAATAAGATTAAAAAATAAACCTGTTTTTTCTGTACAATATCATCCTGAGTCCAACCCTGGACCGCAGGACAGTGTTTACTTGTTTGAAGAATTTATTAATAACATGAAAAAAAATGCCAAAAAGAAAAGATCTTAAAACTATACTTGTGGTTGGAGCTGGACCCATAATAATTGGTCAAGCATGTGAATTTGATTATTCAGGAACTCAAGCATGCAAAGCTTTAAAAGATGAAGGATATAAAGTTGTTCTAATCAACTCGAATCCTGCAACAATTATGACTGACCCTGGGGTTGCTCACAAAACTTATATTGAACCAATCACTTTAGAAATTTTAGAAAAAATTATTCAAAAAGAAAAGCCAGATGCAATTCTTCCAACAATGGGCGGACAAACAGCTTTAAATTTAGCAATGGAGGCAGAAAAAAAAGGAATTTTAAAAAAATATAAGATTGAACTTATTGGTGCTAATTCTAAAGCAATCTCAAACGCTGAAGATAGAAAAAAATTCAGAAAAAATATGCTTGATATTGGTTTAGATTTACCAAAATCGAAAATTATTAATCATATTAAAGATGCCTCCAAAGCTCTAAAACAAATCGGTTTACCAGCAATAATTAGGCCGGCTTTTACTTTGGGTGGACTAGGTGGTGGTATTGCTAAAACAAAAAATGAATATTTAAAGATAGTTAAAGAAGGACTACATGAATCTCCAGTGAACCAAATCTTAATTGAAGAAAGTCTTGAGGGTTGGAAAGAATTTGAAATGGAAGTAGTTAGAGATAGAAAAGATAATTGTATTATCATTTGTTCTATTGAAAATGTTGACCCTATGGGAATTCATACTGGTGATTCTATTACGGTAGCCCCCGCCCTAACTCTGACAGATAAAGAATACCAAGTCATGAGAAACGCTTCAATTGCGTGTCTTAGAAAAATTGGTGTAGAAACGGGTGGCTCAAATGTTCAATTCGCAATTAATCCAAAAGATGGAAAAATGGTTATTATTGAAATGAATCCAAGAGTGTCAAGATCTTCAGCCCTTGCGTCTAAAGCCACCGGCTTTCCCATAGCTAAAGTCGCAGCAAAACTTGCAATTGGCTACACACTGGATGAATTAAAAAATGAAATAACAAAAACTACTCCGGCATCTTTTGAACCAACTATAGATTATGTTGTTACAAAAATTCCAAGATTTACTTTTGAAAAATTCTCTTCCTCTGACGCTGTTTTAGGCACTTCAATGAAGTCAGTTGGTGAGGCAATGGCCATTGGCAGAAATTTTAAGGAATCACTTCAAAAAGCACTTGTATCTTTAGAGATTGGTTTCTCAGGTTTAGATAGAATTTTACCTCTTAATAAGAATGAATTACTGAAAAATTTGAAGAAAAATGTGCCTAACAAGATTCTATTCGTCGCTGAAGCTTTTAGAAGGAAAATTCATATCAATAAAATACAAAAATTATCTAAAATAGATATTTGGTTCTTAGAGCAAATAAGAGAGATTATAGTGGATGAAAATAAAATTAAAAAAAAAGGCTTACCTGAAAACTACAATGAATTTAATAGAATTAAGTCGATAGGCTTTTCAGACAAAAAATTGTCTGAAATTACAAAAATATCAGAAGAAATTGTTAGAAAAAAAAGAACAATGTTAAATGTGCTACCTGTTTACAAAAAAGTAGACACTTGTGCTGCAGAATTTAAATCTTTTACGCCTTATATGTATTCTACTTATCAAAGAAATTACTCCCCTGTATCTGAGTGTGAAGCGAAGCCTACTTTAAAGAAAAAAATCATAATTTTAGGTGGAGGTCCTAATCGTATTGGTCAAGGAATTGAATTTGATTACTGCTGTTGTCAAGCTAGCTATGCTCTTAAAGAAGCGGGCTTCGAAACCATAATGATTAATTGTAATCCAGAGACTGTTTCTACCGACTACGATACTAGTGATAGATTGTATTTTGAGCCACTAAAAGAAGAATATGTTTACAATGTTATTAAAAAAGAAAAAGAAAAAGGAAAGCTTTTAGGAATTATTACTCAGTTTGGAGGTCAAACTCCTATAAAGCTTGCAAAATTTTTACATGATAACAAACTTCCAATTTTAGGTACTCAATATAAATCTATAGATTTAGCCGAAGATAGAGAAAGATTTAGAGCACTACTTAATAAATTAAAACTAAAACAAGCAAATAGTGGTATTGCAAAAACATTTAGGCAGGCTATTCAAATATCGGAAAAAGTAGGCTTACCTTTAATGGTTAGACCGTCTTATGTTTTAGGTGGCAGGGCAATGGAAATTGTCTATGAAAAAAGCCAATTAAAAAAATTTGTAGAAGAAGCTTTTAAAGCCGCTGAAGATAATCCAATATTAATTGATAAATTTATTGATAATGCCATGGAAATTGATGTGGATGCTATTTCTGATGGGAAGCAAGTTTTTGTCGCTGGAATAATGCAGCATATCGAAGAAGCAGGTATTCACTCTGGGGACTCGGCTTGCTGCCTACCCCCAATATCAATTAAAAAAAAATTAATAACTGAAATAGAATCTCAAACAAAAAAATTAGCCCTGGCTTTAGATGTAAGGGGTTTTATGAATATTCAATTTGCAATCAAAAATGATGAAATTTTTGTAATTGAAGTAAATCCAAGGGCGAGTAGAACTGTCCCCTTTGTCTCAAAAGCTAAAGGAATTCCACTTGCTAAAATTGCATCTAGAGTGATGGCTGGAGAAAAATTATCTAAATTTAATTTAATAAGTAAGGCTAAAAACATGTTCGCAGTCAAAGAAGCAGTTTTTCCTTTTAATAAATTCCCAAAAAGTGATGTGTTGCTAGGACCAGAAATGAAATCAACTGGCGAAGTTATGGGTTTTGATAAAGACTTTGGAATGGCTTTCGCCAAAAGTCAAATAGCTGCTTCCAATTCTCTTCCAACAAAGGGATTGGCATTTATATCTCTTAAAAATAGTCATAAAAAAGAAGGTATAGGTCTCGCTAGACAGCTATTAAAATTAAGCTTTACTCTTTGTGGAACAGGTGGAACAGCTGATTTTATTAGTAAGCATGGAATGAAATGTAAAAAAATCAATAAAGTTAGTGGAGGCTCACCCCACATTGTCGATGTTTTAAATTCTAAGAAAATTGCGTTAGTAATAAATACTGGAGGAGGAAATAGTGAACAAAAACTTAATGACGCCATGGCTCTTAGAAGAGCAACTCTAGTTAATAAAGTGCCTTATTGCACCAATATGTCGACTGCTTATGTGTGTTTAGAAGGTATAAAATCTTTAAAAACAAAAAAAATTACTGTAACTTCACTTCAAGACATTTAAATCAATAAACTAAATAAGTATGCAAGAATCAGTTTTAATTGATGGTGCCTAGGAGGCTGAATTAAGAACTTCTGTAGAAAAATTTTAATTTTAATTAATTACTCCACTTTCCAATCAGTGGGAAAGGTAACGTAATTGATTTGTATGCATCTTCTCTCTTTTTTAATCTCTTTTTTTTCCATCCCGTGCCAAGTATTTGGTCCACTAGTAAAAAAATATCCATAATTGTTTTTATATGGAACTGTTTTAACTATACTCAATTTTTCATCATAAAAGTCTGTTCCTAAATTCTCAGACTCCCCGTAGGGGTTAATAAATATTATTGAGGACATTAATTTCTCTTTAATATCACAGTGTGGTTTAAGCCAAAAACCTTCTCTATCACAAATAACTTCTAACCGCGCATATGAGTTGCTTAAATCTCTGCCGATTAAAGATCCTATTTTTTTATAAACCTCTTCAGATCTAAGTTCTTCTATAAACTTTGTAAGTTGAGGAAATTTATTTGAGTTTTGTTTAGTGACGTAGCATCTAATTTTTTTTGCTTTTCCACCGTCTTTTATTCCTGGACGAAAAGCTCCTTCTCCACCATCTATAGCTCTTGTTCCATCGTAATCTAAATTTTCCTTTTGTGGATCAAGTATATTTGCTTCACATATTTCTTTTATAGCTTCATCGGTTAATGGTTCATTAAGCTCAAAATGCTTGAATGGGACTTCGTATGTTTTTATTTTATTTTTTAGTGAATTAAATAATTCCATTAGATTTCATTCTTTTTTTTATTATTGGGGCTATTCTATTAACTTCATCTAACTTATCATAACTCCAATTGTCAATACTATCGTTCAATTCTCTTGCAATGCCTAGATCTTTAAATTGCTCATAAAAAAATTTAAAACGTTTGCTGCTACTATTTGAGTTCATCATAGCTATATAAACTGGTTTTCCGGTTACGGCAGCTTCTGAGATCATTGAAGTTGAGTCACAAGTTACGACGATGTAATCGGCTAAAGATAGTGAACTAAGATAGGCTTTTTTGTCAACTGTTTTTACAACATGATGATTAAAATTAAATGTGTTAAAAGCTTTTTTAATTACTCGTTCTGGTGTTCTGTAAGAAGGAATAATGATAATCTTAAATTTATCAGGTGAAAAAAGAGTTTTAACTTTGTTAAATATATAATGAATTTGTTCTTCTGAATAATTATAATATTTATTAGGTCCTCCAATAATAAAAGAGACAATTTTTTTTCTTTCTTTTTCTAAATTTAAATATTTTGAATTATCTGCTATTTCTTTCTTTGTTAGATAATGAATAGCCCCTCTAGTTGTTAGTATATTGTCGCCTTTAATATTGTCATGCTCTGGGCTAATAATTAAATCGAAATGTTCAAATGAAACTTTTGGATCTTGAATATGAATATTAAAAATTTCATCACCAAATCTTTTCTTTAATGCAATAGATGGGATCACACTTTTTCTTCCACAAGAAATGATTATTTTGCTATTGCATACAAATTTTTCTGCTAATAGATTTGCTGAAATAGGAGTGAGCTTAGGTGGTATTAAATTCCAAAAAGGTTTTAATTTAATTGTTTTATGTTTGTAGCTAAGTTTTAAAGCTTCAGCTAAACCTTTAACTTGGCTTATCATTCCGTGCATACCTTGTGACAAAAGAAGTGCTTTTAATTCCATGGTTAGATACTATATAAACATATCGTAATGAATAAAAAATCAATTAAACACACAAAAGTGTTAATTATTGGATCTGGACCAGCTGGTTATACCGCAGCAATATACGCGTCTAGGGCTATGTTAAAACCGATTATGGTTTTCGGATCTGAGCCTGGAGGTCAATTATCAACGACCACGGAGGTTGAAAATTTTCCTGGTTTTTCAAAGGTTATTCAAGGACCATGGTTAATGGAAGAAATGAAAGGCCAAGCAGAAGCAGTTGGCACTGAGATGGTACAAGATCATATTGGTAAAGTAGATCTTTCAAAAAAACCTTTCTCTGCCACAGGTGATGACGGTCAAGTTTATACAGCCGACTCTATTATAATTTCAACTGGTGCCCAAGCTAGATGGTTAAATTTAAAATCAGAACAAGAGTTTAAAGGGTTTGGAGTATCATCTTGTGCTACTTGTGATGGTTTCTTTTTCAAAGAAAAAGAGGTAGCTGTTGTTGGGGGTGGTAACGCCGCTGTAGAAGAGGCAATATTTTTAACTAAATTCGCATCCAAGGTTCATCTAATACATAGAAGAAATGAATTAAGAGCGGAAAAACTATTACAAGAAAAATTAAAAGCCAATAAAAAAATTGACATTATTTGGGACAGTGCTGTCGAAGAAGTCTTAGGTACCTCCAAGCCTAAAGGCGTAAATGCAATAAAAATAAAAAATTTGAAAACTAATGATGTTACTGAACTAAAGGTAGATGGAATGTTTGTAGCCATTGGGCACGATCCTGCTACAGCTTTATTTAAAGATCAATTAGATATGGATAAAGAAGGTTATCTAATTACTAAACCTGATTCAACAATTACAAATGTGCCAGGTGTATTTGCGGCTGGCGATGTTAAAGATAAAATTTTTAGGCAAGCTGTAACAGCTGCTGGAATGGGGTGCATGGCTGCACTTGAAGCAGAAAAACATTTATCGGATAAATAATAGTGAAAAATAACCTTCATGTGTTTCTAGGATCAACAGTTGCTGATGCTGCGGCAAGACCCTTACATTGGGTTTATAATCAAAAAATACTATTATCTTATATTAAGGGAAAAAAAGATTTTACTTTCTTAAGTAAAAATAAAAGTCCTTTTTACAATATCAAAACTGGAAGAGTTTCAGGCTATAATGATATTGGTCAAGTTATGTTTAAAACATTGATTGAGGGGCATGAAAATATAGAAGTAAGATTTAAAAAAAATATTATTAAGAACTTTGGACCAGGAAGCGTATATTGGAAAAACTTTAATTTAAGAGCAAAATATAGAAAAGTAAAAGACTGGCGAGGAATAATTAAGGGTCCTTGGATACATCAAAACATTATAGAAACTGTTCTAAATATTAAAGCTAAAATAAAGTTAACAGGTGGAAAAAAAGTAAACGAATCTGATGGTTTTTGTGCGGCCCTGCCCTATTTTTTATATGGTTATGGTTTTAATGATTTAAAGAAGATTATCTCAACAATTACAGTTTCAAAAATAAGTCTTAGGTATGCTTTAGTTAAATTTCATTTAATAGATTTAGCTCTTAAGGGTTCAAAGGATCCTATAAGTGAATTTACTAAAAAATTTAAAAAAAACTCATATTTTAAAAATGTTGTTGAAGATATTAAAAGAGTAAAAAGACTAAAAAAAAAATCACACTCTGTAGTGGTCAAAAAGCTTGGAATGGCTTGTAGTTATCCTGGAACTTTTAATAGTTCAATTCACTCAATAATTAACTCAACAAGTTATAAAGATGCAGTTTTAAAAACAATAAAAGCTGGTGGATGTAACTGTTCTAGAGTGAATTTCATAGGGGCATATTTTGTAGCTTTAAAAGGTGTTAACTCAATTCCTAAAACGTGGATATCAAAAACGGGTCCAGCTAAGCAGATTTTAAAACAAAATTAATTTTGTGCTTTTCTTAAATTATAGTCGAATTCGCTCATAACAAATAAACCATTAAACAGTTATACTGGGTTATGAAAAGGAGCAAATATATAAAGACTTTTAAACTATTGCTTCCTTACTTATGGCCAGAAAAAAGAAAAGATTTAAAGACAAGAGTTAGTTTTGCTGTTGTAGCTTTAGTCCTAGCAAAAATAGCAAGTGTTAGCACCCCTTTAGTATTGGGTGGTGCGGTAAACTCTCTTACAGAATTAAGCTCAGGTATTAATCTATTCATGCTGATACCTATCGCATTAGTAGTTGGTTACGGTATAACAAAAGTAATTGCTTTTACATTCGTTGAGATTAGAGATGCTTTGTTTTCAAAAGTTTCTCAGCATTCTATAAGGCAAATATCTTTGACGATGTTTCAGCATCTGCACAATCTATCATTACAATTTCACCTAAATAGACAAACAGGTGGGCTAGCTAAATATATAGATAGAGGAACCAAGGGAATAGATTTTCTCCTAAGATATGTCTTGTTTAATATTGTTCCAACTTTTTTTGAAGTCTTCTTGGTTTCAGGAATTTTATTTTATTTATATGGTCCTTGGTATGCCTTTGTAACGCTTATAACTATCGGCTTTTATTCTTATTTAACCTTTGTAATTACAGAATGGAGAAACATATTTAGAAAAAGAATGAATCAAGCCGATAACGACGTTAGTACAAAAATGATTGATAGCTTATTGAACTTTGAGACTGTTAAATATTTTAATAATGAAGATTTCGAAGCAAACAGGCTTGATCAATCCTTAAAAGACTATGAATTGGCAGCAAATCAAAGCAGGCATACTCTTTCACTATTAAACATAGCTCAGACATTCATTATAATGATTGGAATTACGATTATGTTGGTGATGTCGGTTTATGGAATAAAAAGTGGAGATATTGATGTTGGCGGATTTGTTGTGATTAATGCGTATATGCTGCAGTTATATCAACCATTAAATTGGCTTGGTTCAGTCTATAGAGAAATCAGGCAGTCATTAACAGACATGGAAAACATGTTTAGCTTGTTAGAAGTTGCTCCAACAATAAATGATAATCTTGAGGATATACCCCAAAGTAACGATGTAGAAATTAGATTTGAAAACATCAGTTTTGATTATGATGTAAGAAGAACTATCATTAAAAATATTTCATTTACCGTTCCTAATGGAAAAAAGGTAGCAATCGTAGGACCAACTGGTGCTGGCAAATCAACAATAAGTAGATTGTTATTTAAGTTTTATGATCCAAAAGAAGGAAGCATTTTCATTAATGATACAAATATAAATAAAATTTCTCAAAACTCTTTAAGAAAAATTATTGGTATAGTCCCACAAGACACTGTTTTGTTTAATGACACAATTTATTATAATATAGCTTATGGTAATATTGGTGCTACCAAAGAAGAGGTTGTTATTGCTGCACAAAATGCTGATATACATGATTTTGTAACTACCTTACCAGATGGTTATGAAACAATTGTAGGAGAAAGAGGATTGAAATTGTCTGGTGGAGAAAAACAGAGGGTCGCTATTGCAAGAACTATTCTAAAAAACCCTAAAATATTTTTCTTTGATGAGGCAACGTCTGCATTAGACACTAGTACAGAAAAAGAAATTCAAAAAAATTTAGAAAACATCTCTAAAGATAAAACAACTTTAATAATTGCCCACCGACTATCTACAGCAGCAAATGCTGATAATATTATTGTTCTTGATCAGGGTGCTATTATTGAACAAGGGACACATGAAAGTTTATTGTTAAAAAAAGGTAAATATTTTGAGATGTGGGGAAAACAAAAGCCCGCCCTGAATATTTAATTTATTTGATCAATTTCATCAGACTCAAAAATAATTTGTTGAATATCATTTTGAACAACAGTTATCATTGCTTTTGCAACAGTTTCCGAATGAATAGGTTTCATTTTCTTTAAAGGACCTAATAGTAATGGAGAAAGTAACTTGAAAACAAAGATACCTATTTTTTCACTTGCCCTCTTTTCTTTTCTATCTCCCATTAAAAAGGAAGGTCTCATTATTCCTAATTTAGGAAAATTAAGTATTTTCAATTCTTCTTCAACCAGCCCCTTGAATCTTACGTAGTCTCCCAAACCCTTGGGGTTTGCATATAATGCGGAGACAAAAATAAATGAGTTGACCAAATTTGATTTTGCAATTTTTGCAATTTCTTTAGGAATATCAAGTTCAACCCTTCTATATTCATCTTTATCTGGTGAACTTTGTTTTGTTGTACCAATACAAACAAAACAATCATCTCCTATGACATCTGCTTTGTGATTTTGTAAATTATTAAAATCAGTATTAATAATCTCTACTTTTGGATCACTAATTTCAGGAACTGAACGAACAAATAACTTTATCTTGGAATAATTAGTATCCTTAATTAACTGATTAAAGAGATGACCTCCAACTAAGCCAGATGAGCCAAATAATAAAGCTGTCTTCACTAACTTAAGCTTTTACAATAAGAAGATATTTTTTCTAAAGCTTTTTTGAGATTTACCATTGAAGTAGCGTAGGATATTCTAAAGAAGCCTTCTAAACCAAATGCTGATCCCTGCACGACTGCAACACCACTATTCTCTAATAAGGACTGAACAAAATCAGTATCATTATTAAGTTCTTTTCCATCACTATCTTTTTTACCAATCAAACCTTTGCAGCTTGGAAAAACATA
>Ga0115004_10001837_pt1 | contig 17536 bp, 13 predicted proteins | sample ArcticOcean_MG_C_10_FD_88737 | JGI IMG/M metagenome (GOLD analysis project Ga0115004, IMG submission 88737) | Marine microbial communities from western Arctic Ocean - ArcticOcean_MG_CB11_90 | ecosystem: Environmental > Aquatic > Marine > Oceanic | place: Arctic Ocean: Canada Basin | collected...
ACAAAGGCAAAGGAGCAAATAAAGAAGAAGAAGAAAAAGAAGAGATTGATGAAGAGATGCAAAATCTAGCGAGAGAGCTCGGGTTCCCGAAATTTCGTTTTTGAGGTCTTCGACACGCGCTCTTCGTCGCTATGAAAGATGCGAAAAATGGAATGACTATTGATGATATCGTAGAAGTTTCAGAACAGAATGGATTAGCGAAATGTTGGCAAAATAGCCTGAAGCCTAAGAATACGATTTGTAGCATAATGGGAGAGAAGTGTTTTACGAGAATCGGTAGAGGCGAGTACGTGTTGACGGCGTTTAAGGATAATATTATTCAGAGCAAAGATGATGATGATGGTAATAAAGAAAAAGAAGGTAAGAGAAAGAACACAAAGAAAAAGAATATAATACTAGCAACTAAAGAACGCGAACATCTAAAACGACAGAAAAAAACAACAACAACGCCGCCGCCGACGACGAAGACGACGACGAGGAAAGGAAAACTTTTGCGTAATAATAATAATAATAATAATAATAATAATAGCGACCAAAAAGCTCATTATATCGCCGAACTGCAAAAGATAAAAAAAAGAATGGGTAGTCATGCGAATAAAACAACGAGAGAAGACGACGTGCATCACGAAGTTGCATCGCAAAACCAGCTAATTAACGTGGACAACGAAGAACTGAAAAAGTTCATTGAGAAACAAACAGAGGACGAATTGCGTCAACAAATCGAAGCTGCTTTTGAAGCGCAAGAAAAAGCTGAACACATGCAAGACGTTCTCGTCGCGAAAGAGGAAGCTTATATTCAAGAAGAACGCAAAAAAAGAAGATTCGTGGAAGATCCAGAACCAGCAGATCTTGAATTCAGCCAAGACGAAGAAGCCTTTAATGGCGATTCGAACGACCGTAAAGCTCTTTTGAAACATAAAAGAATAATAGAGGAAAAAAAGAAAGAAATTGATTTGCTTCGAGAGGAATGGAGAAAAGAGCAGCGAATAAAGAAAAAGAAATTCCAACTCACGACATTTGGCCCGATTAAACTATCGAAAGAGCTAGATCGCGAACGACGTAAAGTTTTAAAGTATGCAAACATTGCGCTGGAAGAAATTAAATATCTCGCGTCTTTGAGCAAAAAACTCGATTCAATTAGGAAAAACGAATACGATTATTCTGAAGATGTAGATGCTTTGGACTATATGGAAGTAGAAACTAGCAAGAGACTCAAAGTGGAACAAGCGCTACCGAAATTGACTGAAGAAGAAATAAAGAAAAGAGAAGAACTGCGCAATGCGCGTCAGCGCGTACAAAAAGCTTCAAAGGATGCTCCAATACCAGATCTCACTCTGAAGCGATTAGATAAACTTATCTCTGAATTCGATAATCGTGATCCATTCCCGGACGTCTTCACTGGCGACTTTGCAGGTCTAGATGACGATACGTTTGCCGAAATTGAAATTTCTGCGTTTATGGACTATGTTGGCCGAGACGTAACATTTCCTTTGCCTCCCGCATTTCAGTCGCTTTCGTACGAGCTGTCAAATCCAACTGATCAAAGATTAGGGGCACTTTTTGAGCGAGTTCTAAGAGTGGCCATTACGACCGCCGCAAACGGGCGTTTAGCCAGTCTTTGGGACCGAACTTTAGAATTGGGAAGTTGTTTTGAAATATTGGCGCAGTATTTCAGGTACAAATCGAAAACAAGTAGTAGCAGTGCTAGTAATAACAGTGAAGCTGCGCACGACGAAATGTTAATAGTCGCTCGTCGACTTTCGGAAACGCGATGGAAGGATGTTTCTCGTTCAAACCTTACTCATTGCTTGCGTTTACTTTGCGAAGATTGTTTAGATTCTCAACTCGTCCGAGACGCAATAGAGCGAAGAGTTCAAATGATGGGTGAAACGAAAGGAAAGTTGTTACAGAAAAAGCGAATGAATAAGAATCAACCACTACATCCTCTTACTAAAAAGGTTGAAAACGATCGAACACATGCTATAGACGATCTAGAAAATACAGAAGATGGAGAAAATGACTTCTTAAATCCCAACTTAACGGAACGACAGAAAAATATCATAGAGCAAAAAAGAATTGAAGAAGAACGGGAAATTCAAAGAAGTAAGGTCGCAGAAGAGGAAAAATTCAATCGTGAAATTCAGTCATCTTTAATGAAGTCGTACATACGCGCTCCTGAACTTGGCAGAGATCGCGATGGTAGACGTTACTACATCTCGATCGGTGGTTTTCGCGATTCGTATTCTAGTGCTCCAATATTTTTGATATTCAATCCTCGTGCGAAAAATGAGTTTGAAGCTTGGTCTTCGTTGAACTCTATTGATGGAATCGACAAGTTAGTGGTAACATTGAACGAAAAGGGAACGAATGAAAATGCACTCAAAGATAAGTTATTGCAATACTACGAATCGTTGCACAACAAGTTTCAAGAACGCATTCGTACTACTAAACAAGATGTTCCCGATGAAGAAGACGCCGGCAACAACGAAGCCACGAACGTTTCGAAATCCACACGCGCATCCAACGAAGATGCATCGATAACTTTCGTGAAACGTGAACTCGCCATTCTGGCCTCCTCTTTAGAACTTCATGACGCTCCAGTTCCTCAAAGCGCAGCGAACTGGACTGACTGGAGGCGAAACTTAACACCCAGAAATTCGCCAGCCGTTTTGGATTTGAAGGGATTGGCTGTAGCAGTAAACGAGATTGAATCTGCGGCTTTTCTTATTAGTGACCAACCTAAAGCTGGAGCTATGGGTCGAAAAGATGTCGTCTCAATAAAAAGCATGCAAATTGAAGACTTAAAGAGCATCGAAGAGGGGGAGAACAGTGATAACGACGACGACGACGACGATGGTAATAATAATAATACTGACATCGAAGATGATGAGAACGAAGAAGCAATCGCAAAAGAAGCCGAACACGAAGAATGGTGGGAGACAATTTCTCCTCCCATCAATGAGGGAGACGATTCGCTTGCGACGAAAAACTCAAAACAAATTTGGCGTTCGGATGCCGAGCGCCAAATTTGGAAAAATGTCGTGACGCACATTGAAGGTGGGTTGGTTGAATCTAGCGCCGTCTTGGCGCACGCACTCGCGATTTTGAACGATTCCTGCGGAAGAGTTTTCGAAGTACTTGAAAAGGAGAAGGAAAAGTTAAGGCAACAAAAGAACACTAGACCGCGTCGCGAAGTTTTGCAGAACCCGTACGTCTATTTTAGTGACTCCGACTCCGACTCTGACTATGAATCTGAAGCAACTCAATAATAGGTGATATAGTAATATTAATAAATACAAATATATATTCTTTTGTCATCGTGGTTTTTTTTTTTTTACACTATTTCAGCATGAAATGCAGATATGGCCGACATTGCTTTGTTCAACGCTGCTAATCTGTCGCTCGCGTTTCTTCGCATGCGGGCCGAATCCGGATCCTCGGCCAGTAACTGTTTTACTGCATTCGGATGGTACAAAGTAGAAATCAAATGCTGTTGCAGTCCTCTTGCGATTGAATTAACTAAGAAATGCATGATTGCTTTTGGTACCATATCAGAGAGAACCGATCTCGTAAGTTTAAAATAGCTCGAGAGCAAAGTTCTCGTGACGAGAACTTGAAGCAGTTCTTCGTCGTTTTCGATTTGCGACGGTAAGAGGATTCCTGGCGGCGACTGCAAAGAAACGATGCCGCCCGATGAGTGACTGAAGTGATTCGCAGAATTCAGTTCTTGTATCGATTGTCTAAGCGATTCGCTTCGATTGCGATTGCTATTGTTAGTTACCCCGCCGACTTTCTGCGAAAACTCTTTCCCACTGTGATGATTCAAAGAAGTACCACTGTTGCCACCCCAAAGTCCTTTAGATATCCAGGATATTTTCGGTTCCGCCGATCCGTTCTCTTTATCATCGAAATGTGCAGCAGAAGCATCGAACGCCGATTCCGTTCTGTTATAATCACTACTGTTCTTCGTTTTCAATGGTGATTTATTGTTAAGTTGCTTCGGCGTCAACTCGTGCGTTTCGTCTTTATTATTACTTGCCTTTGTCTTGTTCGCCGCTTCTTCTTTAGCTTCTTCAACGAACTCGCGCTCTTTCAACCTTCTCGCTTCTAGTTGCGATTGCGCAACACCGAGCGCTCGCGCGCCTCCAATGAAATCTGGATGCATCGTATTAATGTGCGCGAGTTGACAATCGACTAGATTCGTAATCATCGATTCGGCCGGTTCTAAGCCGTTTTTTAGAAACTCTCTCGTAGCTTCTTCGATGGCCTCGGCTAACTTTGGAAACTGTTTTGATACTTCTCTTCTCACGCAGTTCGAGGTTAACGTGATTAACTCTTCGTAGACCAATCTAGCGGCTTGATGACACGGGTCGGACATTTTCTCGATGGATTTCCTGGCTAAGATTTCAAACGGTTCTTCGGGGAGTAAAAGCACCGCTTTCGTCCCGGCTGCGTTTTGAATAGCCGTTCGAATATCTTCCTCCGACAAAGTCGCAGTCGGATCGAGAGAACATAAGCCTTTGACGAAGATTTCTTGTAAGACGTAATGCACTCTCGCACCACCTTCAAGAGAATCCGTGGCCAAGTTTTTCGATTTTCCTTGCACGGCGCCATCGACGGCGTTGCAAAACGTATGGATTTTCTGCAAAACGACACTGGCTTGCGCGGAATCAGAGTCTGGAATACACTCGCCGAACTCTGCGACATCTAAAGCAGCTTTATCGCGTCTTTTTGACACACTTCTCTGTAAATCGGGAAGTAACCGAGCGACGTGTTCGGAGAGTAAGCGCGAAACGGTATTACCCAACGCTTTCATGCCGCACCTGCCAATGATTTCTGCGTATTCCTTGCGAGACTCGAAAAAGTCACTCTCTGCGTTTCTCGCCTTGCCCATGGATACTTTACCGGCAATATCTGCTTGGCATCGATTAACGACTCCAATATACCCGAGTTTCAATGGAACGACTTCGTTCTTCAAATACGCTCTCGCATCAGTGCCTCGGTCCATAATATCGAGCTTTGTGATGACGCCAATAGTACGTAAACCCTCTGGATCGACCAACTGCGCTAACGTCAACGCATCTGAATTCGCTAAATCCGAATTCGCAGGCGAAACAGCTAAAATCAAACACGAATCTCTCCTTATGTAACTCAGAATCATATTCCTAATTTGCTTCTCGATATCTCTCGGCTGATCGCCGACCGGTACTCTCGTAATCCCTGGCAAATCGACCAACGTCATAGTCAAAACGTTCGGCGAGCAAATCTTCAACCTGATTTGCTGATCCGATACCGCCTTATTCGTTCCAGTCACCCTATTCGTCTCCATATCAATCTCTTGCCTTATTTGTTCGAAATCCGTAAAGCGTTCCCCGGGCCTATGTAAGAACTCTCCGTACTCCTGCTGTTGATTCGGAGTATGTACGAGCTGTAGAAGTAACGGTCTTCTCGTGCATATCTCCGGTCCTCTCGGTAGAAAATCTCGTCCAACCTATACACATACACACACGCGCGCGTGCAATTAAATCATCGCGTTCATATCGTTAGTTTGTAAAAATAAAGCGCTACAATCATAAACGCGTCTCTCTCGCAACATCCTCCCTTCTTCGTTCAAAAGAGGAACAAAACATTCGTTTTCAAAAAAGGAAATATCTACACGGTTACTCTCTCTCGTGTACATCGTCGTCGAACGAATAGCGCGAAAACAAAAAGGAAAAAACCGCCCTCATACTACGCGCGATAACATGCGTACCAATGCTTCCAGAACGGATGACTTCCCGCTCGATTGCGAGCCGACGACCGCGATTTGCGGTAGGTCGATTTCGGAAAGTTCCTCGAGACCGCATTGTGCGAAGATGTCTTGGAGCTTGTTTATTAGAGGAATTAAGGCACATCCTAAGGTTTTACTTTCAGCAGCGGTCGCGATGAGTTGTTGCTGTTGTTGTTGCGATTGGTGTTTTTGCGTTCGTAACATTTTTATGAGTCGAATCGATTGATTGATTAAAAGCAAGCGTGGATGATTTGTAGCGATTCGAATCTTTGAAGGGCTGGCGATATTCCCCCTCTCGAGGTCAACGAGGTACCCTTGATTGTAAGCTTTCGTGATTTTCTTTTAACGGAAACATGATCAATAGCGAGTAGTGAGAATAGTAACAGCATATAGTAATAACAGTGAAAATAGCAACGTCTCTGAATATGTATACTGCTACGCCTGAACTAATCTAAGACGAAAATTTCGTGACCGCTTTGGACGCCTAAATAGACGAGCGTATCGTCGTCCGGTTCGAGCTCGATTAATTTGTTATCGCAGTCGTTGTTTTCACCGCGAACGTCTTTAATCATGAGCGTACTGGAGCCAAGTTTCAGTGCGAATAACTTTTCGCACGTCGTCTTCACTCTCGCGACTGTGACGTTTTTCGGAAACGTACGGTTTTTTGACGCTTTACCTTTGCGAGATAAAGTGAGCGCTAACGATATCGAGGAATGCGTTTCTAATCCGCTGTTATTCTCGTTGTCTTTTAATGTCAGTCGTTCGAGTTCTTGCTGCGATTGCGTGCTTTTTGTCATTTGTACACCGGCTAACGCTCTTTCGCCGTGCAGAGTTTTCAAAGCCATTACGCGAGGGTGTTGAGCGCTTACTTCCAAAGAAGCAAACTTTGCGTCTAATTCTTTTTCATCGAGTTTTGATGATGATGATGTAGACGATACTTCCGCGACAACGTTGCGCAGATACCTGATTTCACTCTCCCTGCGTTCTTTTTCTGTGACTTCTGATGCATTTAATGAAACTAGATTCCCCGCCCTCGCGACTATTTCGTGACGACTGGCGCTATCGCTTTCGCAGAATGGGTTCGCCGATAGTCGCACGCGCGAGAGTTTCGGAAACCTATCGAGAGCATCGACAGATTGCCACGACTGTATTCGATTATTGCCAACAAAGAGACCTTGTAGGTTTTCAAAACAAAATAATCGTCCTTCTTCTTTATCTTTATCATCATCGTAAAAGATGTGTTCGATCGAACACTCTGACGCGTATAAAGTTTCCAGGTTTGGCAAGAAGCGCAACGACCATATATTGTCCCATTTTAAGTTCCTATTTCCATCGAGACTTAACACTTTGAGATTTGGAAAGTATATCGCAGCATGCTCTTTCGTGAGCTTAAGTATATCGCGCAAACCGTTGCAATCCAAACGTAACTCTTCTAGATTTTGCGCGTGTTCTGCTATGAGAAGCGCTTTTTTCCAACTCGTTCGCGTCCTATTCAACGCGAGCGTTTTGAGATTCTGAAATTGCATGGCTGTATTCGTAATATCTCTCGCGAGAGCGCTCGAGATATCTTCTCCTTTACTACCGTCTTCGTCTTCATCGTAGAATGCATCCGAGGCGTCGAGAATTTCGAGCTTTTTAAAACACTCGCCGATCTTTGCGAGTTCCGAAAACTTTGTCAACAAATTTCCCGATACGTCTATGTGCTTCGCGTTCAAATTGAACGTCGATTTCAACATCTCAAGTGATGAAGATGTTGTTGATGATGATGCTACCTTTGCTCCATCATTATCATCATCGTTACATTCTTCTCTTTCCCTAATCACCAGTGGCAATACTATCTTATTCACTCTTTGATTCGGAAGCAATATCCTCTCCAGTTCGTTCAACGCCTTTGTTAAACTCGGTTTCGTCATTAGCTCCGCGCTCACCGAATCATCTCCTCCACAATCAATTCGCTTTCGTTCAACCCCACTTTGATTACTATAACTATCATCATTCCCTTTTTTACTATAATACCGATCTCCAAATCGTAAATGTTTCTCAAGCTCGCCGTCGCTCTCGTACTTCGCCTTTGCCGCTTCAACGAAATCTACTCCATCACAAAGTTTCTGTATTCGCACAAAACTCGCTCTGCTCTCTCCTCCTCTCTCTCTATCATCATCATCGTTTCCATCGCATTCACGACGCTCTTTCGTTCGTTTACATTCGAAATATCTCTTTTCATCGCGTCTTCCATCATGTTTCCCTCTGTTCTGGTCATCCCATTCGATCCCGACCCAGGTGCCGTGTTGACCGGAAACTTCCCCGCAGTATCTGGCGAACCCGCGATGGCCATCGAGTGTTTCTACTCTGGAGTTTATTTCAATCGATGACGTCATTTTTTCTTTTTTTCCTTCCTCGTTATTATTATTATTATTATTATTACTATTATTATTCGTAATCATCGTAACACTAACGCTTTCCGATTGAGATCGTTATGTTTTATAAAAGAAGTTCGTTACAGTTATAAAAAATATGCGCAACGGAAGCGCTCTAAAAATAGATCCCGATGCGCGGCGACGCGATGCGAAAATAATCGAGAAATAACAGTAACGAAAATGGAACGAACGATAAGCACTGCATTGACGTGTTCGTTCGTTTTGTGGATATCGAACGAGTTCGATTGTGAGCACGTGACGCGAGTGAAAGTACCGCAAGAACTCGAAGAACGAGAGCGCGTAAAGAGTTTGGGAAGAGAAAAGTTTTTGTTGCGCATAGAAAAGGTTTCGATAGATTTCGTGACGCTGTGCAAGAACGTGAGAAAACTGAGTTTAGTAGGACACTGCGTGAGATCATTCGATGGTTTAGGAGCGTTGAAATCGATGGTGAACTTGAGAAATTTGAAGTTGAAAGAGGTCGATGGGAGCGGCGCGTGCCCAGTATGCGAGCTCGAGGAGTATCCGCGAAGAGTGATTGAGGACATATGCGAGAATAGATTAAAGTATATGGATGGTGCGAGAGTGAACGGGACGCGCGCGTTTTCTCGCGTCTTGAGGAAGATTAATGAAGAAGAAGAAGCCGCGATTATCAATAAGAAGTCGCCGGCTCTTCTTCGACGGCGACCAGGAAGAAGCGATGTTTCTTCTTCTTCTTCATTATCTTCATTAAGCGACCTTGTTCCAAAACATAAAATTGATACTCTCAATCGAATTCTCTCAAGTTTAGACGCTATCGATGCATCAATCGATGCAAAAATGAACGCTCTGAGACAAAAACTACTTTTCAAAGCGTAGAATTCAAAATTTACGCCGCCGGTCACGCGACGAACCGCGCGTTGAACTATATTACAAAATCAATGTACTATAAATACACACAAACTACTACTACATACAATCAACGATAAGAAATACACACAAACACGCAGTACTACTCTTTCCTCTTAGTACTATCCTCATATCTCTCCATCAAATCATTCACCCTCTTCGCGAAACCATCCATCTTACTCTGAAACTTCTTAACCTCGTCCTCGTTCATCCTAAAATCGATCTTCTTCTTCTGACTATCATAATCATCGCCTACTATCGTGAGAACTGCCTCTGCCTATTCATAACAACAAGAAGAAGGGGTTAGGTAAACGAAAGAAGAAGAAGAAGAAGCATATTTGAAACTAACCTTCGATTTTGTTTGCTCTGACGAAGAAGATTGATCGAATGCATTTTTCGATGCGACCGGTATATCCACTCTCCAATTAATCTTCTCAGCTTTAACCGTCTTCGAGGCCATCTTTATTGCGATATAGAGATATATATTAATACAGTATCAACCGATTATTGTTATTATTATTATTATTAGTAAGGAAAATGTGTTAGGTGTTTTGGATATTTGGAACTCTACTGATGCTCCCCTAATATTATTTAATATCTATTCTACTGATGGCCACATAAAATCGATTTGAAACCGGCAACGCAACGAAATGAAGATCGTAATCTTCGGTTCTGGATCGTTCGGAACCGCAATGGCCTCGTTAGTCGCTCGCGTGAACGCTCGCGCGGAAGTCATCGTCCTCACGAGACGTCAAGACGTCATGGAATCAATAAACATAAAGCATCGGAACAAATATCATTTGGAAGAATTCGAACTACTCGAGAACATCACGGCGACGACTGATCCAATCGAGGCCTTGAATGCGTGCGATGTGATCGTGCACGCGATACCTTTACAGTCAACGGAATCGTTTTTAAGCGAGTTAGTTCAATTTATACCGAGCGATAGGGATGTTTTATTCGTAAGCACTTCGAAAGGGTTAGAGACTGAAACGTTAGAGCTCGCGTGCGAACTGCTTGAACGAGTGTTTTATAGAGGAACGAACGATCGAAAAATGAACAACGTGAAGTTGGCGTATTTATCCGGTCCGACGTTCGCGAAGCAGTTGATGAATGAGACACCGAGTGGAGCGGTTATGGCCGCGAGGGATATGAAGTTAGCGTTAAGAGCGGCTTCGTTTTTTGCGTCGGATTCGTTCCGAGTTTATCCTTCGGACGACGTCGTTGGAGTTTGTATTGGAGGCGCATTGAAGAACGTTATTGCTATTTTAGCCGGTGGGTTGGAAGGTATGGGGTTCGGTGTTAATGCCGTAGCTTTGTTAGTGACTCGTGGAAGTCGCGAGATTACGAGAATTGGTATCGCGATGGGCGCTAACGCGACCACTTTAGGCGGCTTAGCCGGTATAGGTGATTTGATGTTAACTTGTCTAGGCGCGGATAGTCGCAACAAAGCCGTAGGATATGCAATTTCCTCGGAAAATAAATCCATCACAGAAGTTTTAGAATCGCGCGCTTCGACTTTAGCCGGCGTAGCCGAAGGCGTCGCAACCGCGCCAGCGGCTGCGAAATTATGCAATAGACTCAAAGTCGACGCCCCGATATTCCAAGCGTGCGCTTTAATCCTCGAAGGGAAGATTACTACCGAACAAGCTTTGCATGGATGCATGACTTTACCTATTCACCCTGATATTCCTTTGCGAAGGAAAGGCTTTTTAAAGCGAACTATTTTAGGTCACTTAATAACCGCGTGTTCGTCCGTTTTAGTTTACGAGTTCGTTGTTAGAGGAAAGAAAAAGCTTGCTGCTTAATGTGAAATTCGTTTGCTGAGCCACTCATTTTTTCGTTCGCGATATAAAAAAAATGTATTCGAGAACGTCTTTAACGCTCGAAAGACTCGCACAGAGGCGCTCGATCGAGCACCGCGTGATCAAAATCAAACGATCATCGACTGTAGTTAAACCGTTGCGATGTTCGATATGCAGCGCGAGCTTTGATGCAGATCAAGATACGGCAGCGAGCGCGCAAACCGGAGGTACTATTTCCGATACTGCGACGGATACAAAAACTATCGAGCGATATGGAGATCGAAAGAGTATGGAGGTTGATGGTGTCGCGAACGAGCGCGCTGTTGATCCGCAGTTGGCTGACGATTTCGATAGTAACGATGGTGATGATCGTGATCAGGAATCATCATCATCCAGTGCGACTATTGATAACAGCTCAGTGAAGGTCGCAACAGAAGAAGAAGAAGAAGGGGCTAAAAAGTTCTTGGAGGAAAAAAAGGAAGACGAAACTTCTTCCTCTTCTTCCTCTTCTTCTTCTCGTTCTGACGTCTCCTCGGAAGAAGAGGAGAAGCCGAAGCAAGAATCGATGGTGACCGAAGGCTTGAAAGAAATCGAGGAGATGGAGGCGAAAATTGAAAAACTTAACGAAGAAGCGGATTTGTTGAGTAAGCACGCGGAAGAGACGATGATCGAGGCCGTCGCGCAAGCCGAAATCGCAGCCGCGAAAGCGCAGGTTTTCGCGCAGAAAGCGAAGAAGAAAGTCGTCGAGGCCGAGGAGCACGCAAAAGCTTCTCGTGCGCATCTCAGCGAACACATCTCATCGAGAGAGATGATTGTTAAAATCGAGAACGATATCGATATGCGTTTGACTAAGGAAATCGCAGAGATCTTCAAGCAAGTCCCGGAACAATTACAATCACAATTTGATGAAGATTCAAAGCTCGATTCGCCGCCGTCACCGACGACGACGAATGAGAAGAAGGAGAAGGAAAATACAAGTTTTTCAACGCCGAGTGGATTAACGACTGACGCTGGACGAGCGCCGAGACTCGGCGAAGACGCCATTGATTATAACCACGACTTTGACATGTTAGAGTGTGCTGGTTCGTACTTCAAAGGCTGGACACCCGCGTTGACTTTTGTTTATACTTTAACGCATCCGGGGGCGCCTTGCATATTCGCTGCGCAGATTCCTGAAATTTTCGGTGTTCCGGATGAAGCAATTTCGCCGCATGAACGCGAATTCCACAAAAATTTGCTCACTCGTGACCAAATTCAAGAGTTGCTCGCGATTAGAAGACGCAACGACGTAAAAGCTGCCGGGACGGTGAAAATTGTTCACTCAGAGAAAGATCTATACGCCGCTTTGATCAATAACCGTTTATTTGTGAAAATTGGTCCAAGATTCGATTTACCTGCGGACGTACTTACGAGTTGCGGTAAGACGCTCTCTGATTTCGAGCTATGCTCATCCGGACACCAATGGGCTGTCTGGCAATTACCAGGTAACGCGTCATGCAATGAAACGAAACACAACGAACTCTCAAAGCTCAGTGATTCTGCATCGACCGGAAAAGAGTTCATCGAAGCGTCAGAAAAGTATTCAGAGTTGAAGACTGGACACATTAAAAACGAAGAGGACGACGACGAGGACGCGTTCACGTTTGACGGTTCCGAAACGCTCAATCCGGCAATCGCGCGTACGTCAATCGATCGCGCAAAAGAGCTCGTCGAAGACGATTACGACGAAAGCGACATCGATGGGAGGAAATCGAAAGGTCGCGTTGAATTTAATTGAGATCATCGAGAGACGTTGTTCTTCAATTTATTATCGTTTTAATCAGTGCCCTACTCTAAATACACGCACTGCCAGCACGTCCTTCTCTTTTCACTTCACTCTTTTTTACCTAAAAAACGGTTACTACTAACAATGCGCGATGGAAACATGTTTACGATGAAAAACGTGCTCTTAAACGTACTCACGACAGTTATAAATTATCTCGCGCGAGACTTCGATCATCAGCGAACGTCTTACTTCGCTCAAATCGTTCCATTTGAGATCACGCAACGAGTCGTTGCGTTGGAAATCAACGCGAGTTCAGAACGTTTTCAGGTTTTGAAATCAAACAGAGCGGAGAGTATTTACGCGACACCGTTCTTCTCGCCAGAATCATCGGAGGACGCGTTAGTTTCAATGATCAACGAAGCCGAGGAAGTTTTAGATATTTATGCGCCAAGCGTGAAGTTCTGGTACTACGAAAGAGCCGCTGCTCGTGCCGATGCGAAGAACGGGAAAGATGCGATTGAAGGAAAGAAATGTGGTGGGCTTTTGCCAAGCGTCGCCATCGAGCGGGAGACGTTTCCTGTGTTTAGAGCGCTATTGAACGCGGTGAGGGCGAGGAACGTTACGGTGAGAGTTCTGACGAATAAGTACGACGATGAAGGTGAGGCGTGCGATGGAAGAGTGACGATGAAGGATTTCTTGGCGTTGGCGAATCCGGAGAAGATGGAGGTTAGGTATTACCGCACGACGAGTTTCATGCACGCGAAGTTCGTGAATAATGGGAAAAAGATTTCAGTGAGCTCTGTGAATTGGAGCAAAGAAAGTTTGAGGATGAATAGAGAGGCTGGGGTGATTTTGGAAGGAGGTGTTGAGGAGTTGCACGAACGAGTGAGCAAACGCGCTTTTGAGAACGATTGGTCGAAAGCGTTTGCGCACGAGCGAAATGTTGATGACATTTCTGAGAGCGAACGGAAAATTATCACCGATAACACTCCAGTGGCGATGTTGAATAATAGAAATAACGACGATAAGAAGAAGAAGAAGAAGAAGAAAGAAGAAGAGAATTCCATCAATGCTCCATTCGTGACAAAAATGGAAAGAATTGCGTTGTCTGAAGGGTCGACCGTTGAGTTTTTCGTATCACCCGACTTTTCACGCGAGACGTTGATAAACTTTCTCCGCAGCGCGAAAAGCGTGATATATATTTACACTTATCAAATAACAGACGATGAAATTGCAGACACGCTCGTAGAATTGTCCAACAAAGGCATTAAAGTGTTCTTAATGCTTTCACCGCGAATCTACGCAGATTGGGATCGAAAGAAAGCGACCGAGGTACAATCGAGACTGAATTCTATAGGTTCCAACGTCGTCGTTCATTCTTCGCCGAAGAATTTTCGGTACAGTCACTTAAAATTCATTTTAATCGACGACCGATCTAATTCAACAAAGTCGTTTAGAACGCTCGTTATGACTGGCAATTTGAGTCCATCGGATTTCCCAATCGGAAACACGTTCAGGCCTTGTTTCGGTAAAGCTTCTTGTCCTCGCGCGAATCGAGATATAAACGTCCTCTTCCAGGAGCAAGATGGCAAGGTGGCTTCTAAGTTTCTTGAGGTTTACTCAGAAGATTCACGCGATGCGACTGTGTACGTTAACCCGACAAAATATTAGTTCATACATAGTAATAGAGAAATAGATATACAAAAATCATCAACATCATTATCTACGGTCCTTCTTCTTTTTCTCTTCTCTTCGATTTCCTATTTGCTGCTAAAATTATTGCTCCAGCGACTGCGATTGCTGCTAAAACCTTAATTCGCGTGTTCCCACCATTCTTATTTACAGATACAGTATCCATTTTGATTCCCCGCAGCATATTATTCGTATTCGTATTCGCAAAAGACGACGTACGAGTGTTTTCGACTCTCCGCTTCTGCCTCGCTCGAAATAAAATCTCCGCCGCAGTCTCGTTTTGCTCCTGCCTATGATGAGCCTCTCTCGCACTCGCTCCATTCTCATTACTGCTATTGCCTTGTCGTTCCTCTTCCTCTTGCTCGCTCCACTCTCTCGCCGCTCTCATAGTCCCTTTGTTTTGCCCGTGTTTCTCTCTTATGTTCTTCGCGGCTGCCATTCTCGCGCGCATACCTGGTCCATAGCTCGCCACTTTCTCACTTTCTTTTTTATCACTACTTTCACCGAGTAATTGTTCGTACGCGTGTCTGAGCTCCATGAACGCGGCGTTCGTCGTCGTCGTAGGATTTGCACCCGTTTTCGTAAAATCGTCCGTCTTCAATTTTGAATTTTGTGCATCCGGATGCAGTTGTAAAGCTTTTTCCCTAAACGCTTTCTTGATCTCATCGATCGTGGCTGATTTTGAAACGCCTAAGATTTCGTGCGATGCGCACGTTTTTGTTCCATCGTTCATCTCGTTTCGTTCGTACGAAAGCGGGTCCGTGGAAGAGAATAAATGGAGCGACCGACCGACGACGACGGACAATACCTCTTTTCTTTTCTTTTAACTCAAAACTGAAGACGACGAGAAAACGCGCGAAAATGTGCAGATTTCCTTCTTTCGTGTGCAGACGAATTCGGACCGTTCACATCGTGGACCGCGTTTGATGCGTTCTCTGCGCGCTCTGCTCGGTTTCTTCTTTTCTTCTTCTTCTTCGCGTCGTTGTTAAAGACAAAGATGTCAAGTCATTTTCAATGCTCAAATCTCGTACTGTCAACATGTTGAAGATTTCAAGACGAGATCGTGATGTGGGATTAAAATCTTCTAAATGTTTGACCGTTGCGAGCAATAAAAATATCGATCGATTAAATGGATCAGAGATTTAGAAATCAGACTATGCTCGAAAACCGGCAGATTATTGGAGAACCGACGGCTCTGTGGAAAGGATTATTCGTCGACGCGCCGAGAGAGGTATGGGTGAAAGAGGTATCGAAATTTCTCGATGGATCAGCCTTGAGATTATTAAGTTCGTGTAATCGCGCGGCGAGAAAAGCCGTTAAGGCCTTGCCAGTTCTGTTTTTAGATAAAACGACGAAACCGCCACCGTATTCGCAGAGACGAGTCTTGCGTTTAGAACCTTTACCTAAAGAGTTCTTCTTACAGTCCGAAGAGCGATACGAGTTTGCGTTTGATAATTTCCCCGCGAAGAGAGTATTGTTGAAAAATATTGTACAAAAGTCCGGCTTCTGTACTTGGATCGTTCGGCATACGAACTCGCTTGAATTCCTTCGATGGGGAAGATCAAAGAAAGGGTTCAATGATTGGAACGTCGAAACGATCAAAGCCGCGGCGCCGCACGGAAATCTCGCGGTTCTAAAATTTTGCGTTGAGAACAATTGTCCGAAAGACTCTTCGATTTATGCAACTTTTGCGAAACACGATCGATTGGAATGTATCGCATATTTGCACGAGGTTGCGCACGTACCATGGGGGCGAATAACTGCCCAAGGGTCGTCGGTACGTTGTTTCTTGTACGCGAAACAACATCATTGCCCGGGCACAGAAGACGCGGTTCCTGACACGGACAACGACGACGAAGACAGCGACAGCGAAGTTCTCGGCAGCGAAGAAGAAGGAGAAGATGATGAAGATAATGAAGAAGAAGATGATGATGAGGAGGAGGAATACCCATAAAGCAAAGCAACACGTTTAAAACAAAAATATACAACACATTATCCAACCACCATCGCGCGCGTGATTTTAGACGAGATTTTCGACCCGTCTTTCGCTAAAACTCTCTCACTAATTATATGTTCGCCATTAGGTGTTTTCCATCCGCAAGAAAAAACACCACTATCGAGGTCAATGAACGACCATATATCTAAACCGTTAAAATTTTGCACCAATCCTTTATTAGGTACTCCATCCATTTCCGAAAAATTTACTTCGCTTCTTGGATATTCACCGTATTTCATAGTATTCTTTGTCCCTCCGCACGAGGCGACTAAACTAGCGCCATTCGTATACTTCTCGTAATACGCTTCGCGCCAAACCTTAATTTCATTCTTTTTTTCGCGATTCTGCGTTATACGTACTCTAATGAACGGTTCCGAATCACGGTAGCCATTAAACGTTCCCCCTTGTCTACACATAACGTGCGTCACGCTCTCTCTTCCATGCCAATTAAAATCCCCGAATACGTCTCCGAAATGATCAACTTCAGTATATTCACTATCGATTTGTTCATGAATAACCGACGCATCGACCTCGCAACCGGCAACCGGTATAAATTTCATATCCTTAAACCTCAAATCCCCTAAATCGTTCATGACTACCATCGCGCATTGCGTTTGCCAATCGTACACATCGACTTCCCAATCACCGTACGCGGGTGGAATAACGTGGCTAGGTAACTTTTGAGCTATTGGCATCGAATTTTCGTCGATCACGAAATCGACTAAATGGCCTTCCCATTCCCCTGCCGGTGGACACTCCTCGTCATATCTCTTCTTCGCCTGTGGTATCGCAGTCGCAGTCGCAGTCAAGCGTATCTTCGCCCTCAATCTTCCTCTCGCAACGCTTACACAAGAGGATGCAGAAGCTCTCGCAAACATCTAGACCTCTCTCTATCTAGCTTTTTGGCCAGAAGATGTTTGTGATTAATTCTTCTTAATCTCGACGACGACCTCTAGCGCTTTGGAAGAATGAATGCAAAGATGCACACTTTTTTTTTGATGCACTGAACAGTTTAGGGTTTCAAATGGAGCACTAGCACCAGCGTTAAAAGATAGGTGTTTAAAGAGTGTGTTGGAAATGAAACTGATGAGAGAGAGAGAGATTAAGAAGAATTAATTACAAACAACTTCTAGCCAAAACTAGAAGTATCTTTTAGCGAATCTAACCCCTAGTATTCAGAATTGATAATCGGGGCACACCTCTCCA
>Ga0115004_10001842_pt1 | contig 17493 bp, 22 predicted proteins | sample ArcticOcean_MG_C_10_FD_88737 | JGI IMG/M metagenome (GOLD analysis project Ga0115004, IMG submission 88737) | Marine microbial communities from western Arctic Ocean - ArcticOcean_MG_CB11_90 | ecosystem: Environmental > Aquatic > Marine > Oceanic | place: Arctic Ocean: Canada Basin | collected...
CGACACGAGACGCCAAGTCAATCACGCAGTTGAGCTTGTTTGTGGCGTTCGCGTTGCACTCGTTTTTCTTTGTTTTTGTTTTAATAGTGCCTTCGCATACACAATGGACAGTGCCAGCAAACGGAGACGTAAACAAACATTACATTACCGTTCACTACAGATTTGACGGCCTGAAGTTTATCGACAAAGATGAGGTTGCAACGCCTTCTGGCATTATTTACAAAATGGACGATAACTTACAAAACACTGCATTATCGGGAACAGTAGAAACTGTATATCTTCCGTGCCCGGATGATGTAACCCTAACCCAGGCGGTCGCAACAAACGGCGGACAATGCCCTACGGAACGTTTTACCGACATATGCAAAAAACATTATAACTACGTTCACACGCACTATTTTTTGGCTGGCGTACTCGTTTTAGGTTTTGTATTGTTGGGGTTTATGTGGTTAGATCGTGAAAAATACGTATCAGACGTAACAAGAGCGGGTATTTTGACTTTTGTTGGCTTGGGCATGACTATTGCAGCGTCAATGCGAATGCATTTGCTTGAAAAAATATTCAAGGAAGAGACGGAAGGGGGAAACTTCGCTCCATCATGTTTGGGGCACTACTTTGCGCAAAATGTGAAACAATTGTCAACAACGGATAAAACCGTTGACGTGGTTTTCAACGTATTTGCAATTGCAACGTTCGTGTGGTGCTTTCTTTACGGTGCGTTCGAAGTTGCTTACCACCGTGAGGACGATGCGTCGAAAAGTAGTCCTTTCGAAAAAAGAAACCCAGCATTCATGGGCCCAATTTAGTTTTTTATCGACTTTTGGATAGCTGCTGCAAGCATCAATGTTAAAATAATAAAACTCGACGCGTACTCTGCTTCTAGTTGGTTGGGCGGCAGCGCACACCCCTCTATAATTTCAAAGGGAGGGTCCATCGCAATCCAATTCAACGCTGTATTGTTTATAGCGTTCGATTCCTTTATATTCATTAAAATCCACTGAGAAGGGGGTCTTGCGCGTCGTTCTTTAGGGTCCTTTGGGGTAGCCCGGATTGAAATGAATGCTTAACACTTAGTACTAGTACTGCAAAAGCTACAACGCCTGCTACTACGCCGCCAACAATTTCTGCCACCTTTGTGCTCTCGGGGGAAGGCGCAGTCATAGCCGGTGCATCGGTGCAAACATCGTTGGTCCATGCACACTGCTGTTTAGTGCAATCTGTCTGTGTAGGACACCCGCCGCAGCTCTCACTGTTACAAATTTTGGGTCTACAATGGGTATTGCCGGCTCCTTGCCATTCGCATGCTGGGTAGTTTTCGCATTTGACCTGATCGCATCCGGAACAATCAGGCGTAGAACACACAGACTCAGTGCATGCTAGATCTTCCGTCCACGTACATTGCCCTAGATTGGCACAGCCATCGAGTCCGCACTCTTCGCAATGTGTTTGATCACAATTTGCTTTTCTGCAGGTTGTTGTGGCGCTGTCGTAAAAGCAAAAATCCGGATGTTGACATTGTTCTTTACTACCACATTTGTCGCAATGATCACCGTCACATACTGCATCAGCACATGAGGCGTCACTCCATACACATTCAAGCGTTGCTGGTGTGTGCTCTCCTCTGCACTCGTCCACAGTTAGACAATGCTTGCACTTGTTGGCGCAATAACGAAGGGTACAAGATGTATCATACCCACAGGTATATTCATTATTAGCATCTGTTTGACTTTCGCAGCTAGTTTCATCGTCGCACAAAGGACAGTGCGTGTCGTCGCAGACAGATGGTACGCATATCCCTGCGGTAGTGTCGTATGTACACTTGCTTTCAAGATTTTCGTTGTTGCATTGGCCTTCGGAACACATGAAGCAGCTATCAGGATAACTCGTTATTTCGGTAAGGGTGCACTCACGGACAATACAGTTGTTTGATTCCAATTTACACGCTATGCATGGATGGACTTCATTATCATCCGTACCAAAATGGTTACTGCATTCGCTGACTACTGGAACTGTTCCGCACTCAATGTCTAAGCACGCGCTACAGTCGGTTTCGCTGCACACTGGAGCAATGGTTGGCGTTGGTGTGGTGGTTGGCGTTGTGGAGACACGATCGATGCATTCACCGTCGTCGTCGTCGTCGCCGTTCCACTCGCAAACAATATTAATATTACTTTCGCATTTGTCCATAGTTTTACAATTCGTGCAATTCGTTTCGCAGTCGCTGGCTGTGCACTCATTTTTGACATTGTTATACATGCAGTCATCATGAAGGTCGCAATTATCTTCAGTGTCGCATTTAAAACAGTGTGCGCCATCGCATACAGACGGTACGCACAGTTCGTTGGAGTTAGGGCTAGATAGCGTACATTTGTTATCCGTTTTTCCTTCGCAGTGACTTTTGTCGCTACTACACCTGAAACAGGCATCATAGTCACTCAGCTGACTATTTTCGTCTAAATCTGTCACATCTGTGCAATGCCGAGGTTTGCAATCGGGCAACGAATCGCCCGATGGTTCCCATTTGCACATGCTGCATGGATGGTCATTAATTGTGGTTGTAAAATGAGTTGTGCAGCCTGGATCCGTTGGAACGGTGATGCAATTGTGTTCATTTGAACATCCACCACAATAAGTGCCGTCGCATGCAAGTGGTGGGCTTGGTGGTGGTGATGGTGGGGGTAGTGTCGATACTAATGGTGGTGCGGGTGCTGTATTTACACACTTGTCGTTTTCGAGGTCGCACTCTTCAGAAGAGCAACATTCGATGCCGGTCTCACAATCTTCGTTGGTTGAAATGCAAAACCCAGAGTGTGGGTGTACTTCTGCACACTTATCGTCGAAAGAACCACCATGTGGATCATACGATGATACAAAGCTTGACGAGCCTAACTCAAAATTATGAAAAAAAGATATTTCCGGATACTCCCCCAATACAGCATAGTGATAGTTCTGAGGAGTAGGGAAACTCTGATAATATGAGTCACACGTAATGGTGGGTATTTTAACCCCCTTGTTACTGAAGAGGGTGTTATCGATTTTTTGCATGACGCATTTGGCAAAGTAATGTTTGTCGTTTTCATCTTTGTAATGCACTTCCAGCGTTGGGTTGGCTGCAGCTTGGTGTAACAGTGTCCGTACTGCGTAGTTAGGGGATCTGGGAGTGTACCTAGCGCTTGTTCCCGTATTTATATACGGAATCATTTGTCCAATTGTGTTGTCAAATTGTGTTGTTTTTTTCTCGTGGTAGCCAAACCATGGACATCGACTATATCCATCACCATTATACTGCCATCCTTCTTTGCCGATTTCGGCGTTAGAGAACTTGTACTGGTCAGAACATGCAACAAACGCTATGTCCTCGGGGACTGTGGGTTTAACGTTTGTAAGAACAATGAACATCGTGTTATCATTCAGAAAATGACTTGCTTCTGCATTTATAACGAATACGTGGTCCGAAGTTAACCCAAACGCGGATGTTCCATACCCAGGAGCAACATCGGAAATGTGGTCCCCCCCAGTTGTTTCATCGTCGTAAGACTGGAAATATTTATCTCCAAGGGTAGTGGATTTATGCACGCTGATGGCGTATGAGGTCGTTGGAAATTCTTTGTAAATAATTTCGTTTGTAAATTGGTACAGCTCCGTAACTCCATTGTGGTTATGGTCCGTGTGGCTTATCAGTACCAATGTAGAAAAAGGGTTGCTTTTAACGATAGTTTCTGGATACCATCGTGGCGAAAGCTTGGTGGAGTGGTCTGTGATACTACATGCCATTGTGGCTGCAGCGTTCCAGCAAGTAATGAAAATTATGCCCCATCCATTACCATTGGTTCCTGCGGTGAGGTCTTCCACACCAACCATGAAACCATGCTTTATAGGTTTCACTGTTCGTATAGGTTTAGTTTTGAATGTTTCCGCAAATTGAAGCTGAATCGTTTTTAGATTGCCTGTGCCTTCGAATACGATTCCGCATATGGGAACATTGATTTTTTCGTCTCGTGGAATAAACAGCCACAAATCATTGCTGCTGTAAGCATCAATCATCTGTTTAACTGGTATATTTACTTCATCCGCGTTGTTGACAATTGAGTTACACTGAGGATCCGCATTAGAATTAGATGATGAGGGAGTAATGCATGCCTTTACATCCGTATTATCCGTCGGAATAACCACGACGGCAGAAGGTCCTGATACAACCATTAGCGGTCTAAATTCCTCTAAGTCCACATACGTTACAGGAGCAGAACCTGTCGCGCCGGGCAGTCCTGCCGAGCACGCCGTGTAACATACAAATGTCCTGTCGTCGGCCGTAATTGCTTGTGAATTGATATACCCACAAATCATATCTTTCGAAGCTGCCGTGTATTCTTCCTCCATTTCAGAATACACAATTTCAAGTTTCGTGCATTCATTGACTACCCCTAAGGGGTCCTTTTGTATGCAGTATATCTTCTTATCGCCGCTTACTGTTGTAAATACAAACGAAAAGTCGACAGAATGGCGAACGGTTGCTACTATTTCTCCAGATTTAGAACTACCAATTAAATCGAGGCTTTGGTCATTATAATTCATTAATCCTGCCATCTGTCCTGGAGTGTTATCGCCGCTGGCAACGGGGCGCATCATACTTCTTAGCGTACCATGACTTAAAGTGGCAACGTCGACGTCGTTTACCGATGACGGACATGCCATCATGGAATGGCCGTTAAATTGTACAACGAACCGTCCGCCTTTAGGAGACACTTGTCTGCCGTCGTACCCATATGTATTACGGTCGCCGTGTGCGGCATCGCAAGAAAACTGGGATGTTTTACTTACTAATGGGATATCTGGAAATGCAGACATGTGACATGACACTAAAAGCAAAGCCGTGATCATCGTTGCATTTGTCGTAGATTGCTGGGCTGTGCATATATTGACATGCCCGCTAAATCATCTGGTAATTGCCTGCCGTTGACGGGGGTGTTGGCTCTGCTCGTTCGGCTATTGAACTTAAGTCAGTTGGAACCGTTGGCAGTTTTATTTGGGGGGTTGGAGCGGACGTTTCCACTGTGGGTGGCGTTTCTTTGTCCAGGTTGAGAGACGTGATGAACTCTTCGAGGTCTTGTTCCGACGGCTGCAGCGCCATGCTCATCTCTTGTTGCCGCTCCCGCTCCTCGTCGGCGAACTGCGCGTAGTCGTCGGCCGCCTGGAATTCGTCCTCGAAATTCCCAGCGTTGTTGGTCCGCGTCCGCTTGCTCAGAAGGCGCATCGCGTTCGACGTCAGGTCTTGCATTTCTTGGTAATGCTTGGCTTCTTCCAACTGATTCAATATGTTTGCAGTCGTTGTCTGCTTCGTGTGCGCCCGCCGCAGCTTGGACACCGCTGCGCGGAAGTTGGGGTGCTCCTTGCCGTATTGGTTGAAGGCACCCATCACCTCTTGCCGGAGGAGGTTGGCAGTCAGCTTGCTGTGCGTCAAATCCGTCCGCATCGCCATGATCGTCATCCCCATGTTGGTTTGCTTCCGGGCAGGCGGTTCGGCCGGGTACCCAAACGAAAACCAGCTTCCCATGATTAAAAAAAAACCCCGGACGTGTCCGGTTTGCTAGAAGATAACGGCTTGGCTACTGCTCCGCCGGCGCTGACGGTGAAGGACTGTAGCGTTGGCTCTGCCGCCCCCGCTTCTGCTTCTTGCTTGTGCTGCTTGTGCTCCCGGTTTTGGCGCACTGCTTCGGCTGCGGTTACGATGGCGGGTGACGCAACGCCACCTCGTTTTGGCGGCATGCAAGTTAAGTGGTGCTCGGTTGACAACAATGTCAACAGCAAAGGACGGGAAGTGTGCAATGAGGTCTACCGTCGAGTACGTCTCCCTTGTTTTTTTGTGGGCGTGGTGAGAGCTTATATATGAAGAAGTGTGTCTTGACACCAGTGGAAGCATAACGTTTTGCAATGATCCACCTTCCTTGGTTTCCGGCTGCCAACCTTGTTGTGTACAGCTTCAGTGTGCCATCGACCGAAACCCCCGATTTGGACCTGCTGTTTGCAAAACGGCTCCTGGCCAGTGTAGCAATTTGCGTGTCGCTCCAGCCTGCTACCACGCTAACGTTGGTTTCTTCCGCTTTGATTCTTTTTTACCACATAATACTGACAGTCAAGTCCGACGGTTGGGTCTGGGGGCGCATAGGTGCGGCGGCGGGCGGCTCGGCGGTTGCGTTTGTGGGCCGCAGCTACAGTTCTGGGGCAGTGGCGGCGGCGCTGGCGTTGCTCGACATCTTTCACGTTTACATATATAGGAAGCGCGTGTAGCACGAACGACAATGTGCACCGAGATTTCACCGGGTGCTGCGATCGCAATATCCGTTTTGTTGTCTGTCTTGGTCGTTGTGAACCTGGTGTTTGTCTACCGGGGGCACGCGGGCGCAATTGTTATTGCGCGACCCTTTTCCATCGACGAAGACTCGGATGATCAAGACACCATTCCAGTGGAAAACTCTGTGGTTAACGTGGGCAGTGTTGCCAGAGAGTAATTTGCAATGGTCGTCGATTTTAATGTTGTGCACAATGGCGGAAACGCAGCAGTGGTGGGCGGTAGCCCTGGGGATTGGGTGCACAATGCTAAAAGAACGCGGCGGTAACATGCCAGTTGGGGAGGGGGCGGTGGCCGCCGTCCTTTTTTTGTTGCGGCGGCTGAGCTGCATTCCGTGCATCGTGGCAGCACTGGTGGCGTACTGGATTGAAACGCGCCCGCCGCCGGCGATCGACCCACATTTGGTGCTGCCCACCACCGCCGAACCAAAAAGGGAGGAGAAGGACAGTTGCGCGCGCTATATGTTTTAACGCCACGTTAGCTAGCCACAAAGCCGTATCACTATGATTGATGGACTAGAACATTGGGTCGAGGCACTGGCCGCCCTTGTTTTTGTACTGCTTTATCTAAGTCGCTTTTATAATGAAACCAAAAAAGACCATAATGATCTCTACAACCGCGTTCTTGTTGTGGCTGCCCTAATTTGGATGATTTCGTGTGCAATTGCACTGCATCGTGCGCAACTAACAAAAGTTGTTTAAATTCGTACTGCTTTCGACTTAGACGACCCTCCTTTCGGCTTCCGACTGCGCGAGAGCATCGTTTGCCGAAGCTGCTCTTCGGTGAGTTTGGCGGTTCTGAATGAAGAGAAGGCGTGGGTGATTTCGTACGGAGTACCAACTTGCGAGCGGCATGCAGCCAGGTACGCCACGGTAACGGGCGAAAGGGTGCCGGTTTGTTTCGCGAGGAAGGCGTCGACCTTTTCCTCGTGCTTTTCGCCGGTGTTTCGATGTGCCAATTTAAAACCCTGGAATAAAACAGAATAAAATGCAATGCAACGCACCGCAATTAGTTGATGCATTACAAAATCATTGTACAAATTAATTAATTAATATAAGGCAATCTCTGAGCGTGCGCCCATTACCTTTGAGACCATATCGTTGTGCTCTGCTGTAAATTCGGCTGCGTGCTCTTGGAAAGACATCGCGGTTAAGTGAAGTATTTAGCGTGAAACAACCAATAACCCATATACCAAACATTTGTATGTCACTTTTAATTTACACCATTGAGCGATTGGCCGCTTTGCTGTACGGCAAGGACGGGCCTCGCATCTCTCCCACCCCCCCGTCTTCCGAAATTGATATTGCCCGCTGCAAGGGCGGGTGTTTGCCGCCGGCGTACGCGCCGTTGATAGCGCCAGCCGATGCTGCCCGCGCGGTCAAATTGCTACGGGCTGCACTGGGAAGCCGGAGGCGCAGCCACCGAGAGCGGTGCCACTGCATCGAGAGCACTCTGTCGCTTTTTCTGTTGGTGCCGCGGGACAAACTTGAATTCTGACAACGCGGTCTCGATAATGCTGCGTTGAAGCTGGGGGTGGTTGTACGCGGTGCATAACGGGTGGTCTACGCGGGCGTCCCGGGTGGCCCGGCACGACATGCAGCGCACGCGGGTGCCATTGGCCATGAAGACGTCCTGCCGTTCGGGTTGGAGCATGGCGAGGCGGCGCCGAGCGACGTGCTCTGCCTGCGTTTTCAGGGCGTGGCAGTTAGCGCACATCGCCGTGCAGTTGGCTATGTCGTCGGCGCCTCCGTCGCAGAGGGGAATGGTGTGGTCCACTTGGTAGGCAGAGCTGAGCACGTCGTCGCACTGGCTGCACCGCCACTGCTGCCGCGATGCCACTATTTTCTTTTCGGGTTCAGTGAGCGACCGTGCCGTCGTCATTATTTTAATAAACAGGCTTGATTTGACTGGGTGCTTATGCGCGTATATGTTTTATACTTGCTTCTTCCGAGCAAAGTAAGTCGCCATCCATGGAGGAGTTCGACCTCCTGGATGAGACCCCCCCCGCGAACGAAACCAAAGAATGCAGCTGCTGCATTGAAGTTGTGCCGTTCGTGTCCGGTTTGGTTACCGGCTTGTACGTTGTGCACGAAGAGTGCAGCGACACAGCCTTTGGCTTGCTGACAGGGCTGTCCGCGTTTCTCGTCCTGTCCTTCTTGAGCTGCCAAACCGGCATCTGCAAGTGCTGCTGCTGCTGCTGTTCAGCAATACGAGGGGGCGTATACGGGATTTTGTTTTGCGTAAGCATAGCGTGCATACAGTTTGTGCACCTGAAGAACGCGCTGATCGCGGCAACCGTCTTCTTCGGGGGAGCCTTCGCGGGAAACCTTTACATGACCTTGTCTTGCTCGAATCCGTAATGCACCTGATTTGTTTTGGATTAAAAAATTAGGAATCAAGCCCAACTAAAAATTGACTTAAATAATAAATAAATTCAAGATGCAACCTAATGTGCAGAGCGTTCGGGTTGGTACCCTTTTGATGCCTCAAATCAAGGCCTACTGCAGCACCAAAAAGGCGGTGGTGATCTTCCCGGACTTGATGCGGGAGGCAATGGTGCACGACATGCTGCAAGAGCCGTCGTTGGCCGAACTGTTGGCCATGCTCGAGCTGACTGAAGACGACACCGTGCAGTTTGTGCCGATTGTAGACCACGATCTTGCTCTGTTCTGCGACGAGAACGGCGTAGCCAATGCCGCGGCATTTAATCAGCACGCTTCGCTGGTGGCTGGCAAGTTTGTGCACGGCGGTCAACTCCTGGGCCCGATTCTCTTCTTGCCGCTTGCATAACGCTCTTTTGTTTTCTTTTTTTTTGATGTTTTATTAAATTAAAGTGCATTCAAATCAAGACAACAAGACGTCGGTGCTGGGTGCACGGCACGCACGCTGACCTACACGTTTAACTACCGACCCACCCTTGGATCCATCAGCGTCTGAACGACGTTTTTTAGTGCATGTTTTATTTTTAAAAAAGAGAGATCTCTGTTTTCATGCTGAATCATCCTCAAAGTGTATTTATACGAATATGAGCCCATGTTCGCTAGCAGCTCTACACGGATATTTTTTGTTTTTTGTTTGCTTGCGCAATAGCCTTCGACATGGTCATTTCGGTCCGTGGTGTGCAGTAATCGCCGTCGGTTGCAAGGCCCTTGACAGCTGCAACCGGCACGTTGCTGCGGTACTGCGCGGACTTGGGTGGGCAACGAATGACAGCAGACTTGTATTGAACGTTCTTGCCGGCTTCACCGACCTTTGGGCCGCGGGTCACGATGCGCGGCGCCATTCGTGCAAGGCAACTGTTCACCACGCGCTTAAAGATGCCCCAATTCGGCTGTTCGATGATTGCCGTCCGTCCCGTAATCAAGACTGCCGGCATCTCTTCCTCCGCAGCCAGCTCGAGGAACAGCAAAATGGCCGCTCGAACGAAGGGCACATGGCCAGCAATGCCATCAGCACCATCAACGACCTTATCGATGGCGGTCCGGAGGTCGCCGGCCGTAACAATGCTGCCGTCTTCCACCGTGACGGTAGCTGTGGCAGCGTCAAGCTCCTTCATCTCGGCCACCGTCATCTTTGCGATGGATGCTTGGACATCTTTATTCATGACCGTGATGACGCCGTGCTTTGGTGCCCTGCTGGAAGCAGGTTTACTGCTTACCCTTCTCAGCACGTCGACGACGGCGGCCACCTGTTTGACGTTGGCAGTCGAATCCACCCACGCCCCATAGGTATTTGGCTTCGAGCACATGGTTTGGACCATTTCTTTGGCATTGTTGCCCAGCGCCACGATGCACAGTTTGACGTTTTCTTGGTCAAAGTAGTCTGCGAGCAATGCCGACGTACCCTCAGCGCATTGCCTGATCAGATGACCACCGGTGAAATCGACTTGTGCCCCGCCCAGGTCCCCTTGGAAGCAGTTCTCGTAGCCGTCCGTCACGATGATCACGGTAGCATCTTCTGACTTGATGGCCTTCACTCTTTGATAGGCTTTGATGATGGCTGTCCTGCCGCCCGCCTTGGGCAGGTGGACGTGGGGCACGTTGGTGCCACCTGTCAGCAACGCGACGGTCGTGCGCACGAGCAGCGATAACTTGGCGGTGGAGCCCGATACATCTACAACAATGTGTTGCTCTGGTGCAGAACCAGGTGGTGCAGGCATCGACTTGAACAGTTCCGTTGTTTCATCATTAAATGCATGAATTGAACCGACATGAGCAGCTTCAGTCATTTTTTTAAGTGTCTGGTCACGTTATGTTTTACTGTTCCTTGATAAGTTTACAAAACGAGAGATCACACAATTTTATTGTTTGTCAGCATTTGTTTTTTGATCTCTCTTTTTTTAAAAAAAAACATGGACGGACAGCAGGGGCAAGAGAGAAAAAGAGAGAGAGAGAGAGAGAGAGAGAGAGAGAGAGAGAGAGAGAGAGAGAGAGAGAGAGACCAACAGAGTACATACCAGTTTTGCAGGAGGAGCAACTGACGCGCCACGTTAATAATATGATGGCAATTGTTTTTTTTGTGAAGGAAAGGAAAGGACTTCCCTGTAAAACAATTATTTATTCTGATGAATGGGCATAATTTGAGAACTCTTTTTTTTGGGTCGATTTATAAATATTTCGATTCAAACTTAAATTCATCCTTCCTGAAGTGTTTAATTAACACAGAAAGGAATGTTTAAACTGGACTCAGCGCACGTCGTTGTAATTGCGGCCGCCACGTACATGTTGCTGGCAGAGGTAAACTTAAGAAATGACATCATTGTTGTGGTGGTTACAACCATCGACTTTTTTAGGGTTAACGCCATGGTGTGCATCGCTAGGTTCTTGTACAAGTTGACATCGTTTCAAATATCGGCGCTCTACATATCTGTGGTGCTGGTGAACCGTGTGCTGCCAGGGGTTGCGTTCTTGATACTGTGTCCTGTTTTGATGTGGCCGACGGCTCGGTGGACCAGGCTGAGTGCAGGTGTTCCGTACACCGGAATAGATGCATTTGCTTAACGTCGACAAAGAAACGTACACCCATAGGTTCCTATCTACTTTTTTATTTTTTTTAATTTGTTTGCACAATAAACGCATGTCTTATTATTTGTTCGCACGCAAAAGAACGCATCCTGTTAGCTTTGAGAAACGTGCACACACCATTCAATGTAGAATGCTATTTTTCTATCTTGTTCCAATGGACATGAAAGATCAGAATTGGGTCGTTTTCAACACGGTAGTTGTTGTGTGAATCTTTAACACATGCGGAGGTTTTAAGAGATTAACAAAACAACACTTGTCCCCGTGCCCGTACCACGTCTGCTATCAACTGCGAAAATCCACCGCCGGCCTTGCAGAAATAGTCTGCAGACGACATGAATGCAAAGTCGTCGTCCGGCTCGTGCTCCCACCGGTGGCGCACAGCTGTGTCTGATCCGCGAAACAAATCAATCGTCAACCGTTCGATGGTGTCGCGGTACCGCATGCTTTTTTCTTTTGCGTCCGTGTGGCTAGTCGTGTGCCGGAAATCCCCCACGAGTGTAATGGTCGATATGTTGCCCTTTAGCCGAGCAAGGCGCCGGTAAGCGGCTTTGTAGTAAGACACGTTTTTTGCGTAGCCCGCTACAATACCATCGCCTAAGCGGAGGTGTACTACTGCAGCGTTATGCTGACGCGATGCATTTCTCGTGTCGAGAAGGCGGGAGACGACATCAATTTGCCACGGATCAACAGTTTCTTTTATGTATGCGGAAGCAATAGAATCAGGGTATGCCAGGGTGTATGCAGTGCGCATCCCCCAGTAACCTACAGTTGTGGACGGCCCCCTCGATAGCTTTCCGGCAACAACATCGCCGAGACGGTAGCCGCCAATCGAAGACGGATCACGCAGGAGTGCTGGCGCCACTGCCACTGTGAGATACGTGTTGATACACGAGTAGAATGCTACCCATTGCAACGTTGTTTTGGATACAGTGCCGACATAGCACAGCGCAGCCGATGTTGCCGGCACAGCGAAACTCCACACGAAGGTATTGATAAAGGTTATTTGCATGACGTGTCCGGGATAACTCACGCCAGGGACCGGCAAGTTCGCCCATAGCATAAGAGTGTACACCGGCAACAAAACTAAAACCTGCAAGATCATTTTTTGGGGTAGCGAAATAAATGTACACGCTTTAAAGTAATAGCCGCGACGTAGCTGTAACAATATAAGGGGAAACAAAATGTTTTGGGTATGCCTAAATGTCGTGCGCTAAAATACTTGAATATGCGGGGATTCCCGACCCGGTGCACCACGGGCCAAACTTTCGGTGCTTCTTCTTTACCGGGCTGGGTTGGATGGCGCTGTTGATGCCGTGGTACAGCCAGGACACGTTTTTCGACGACGGTTGGAAGTGGGCGCTGATCAGCGGCGCGATCGGGCTGGCGATCACGGTGATGTATTTTATATGGCAGTTGGTACACACGGACAAGCCAGAAAGCGACGTAACCGTCCGAAAAACCTGCAATTACATCAACTATGCGTGCATCGACAACAGCCTCACGTTTATGCTGGCGGGCTGGGTTGGGTGCGCGAGCGACAAAGGGAACGAAGCAGAAGTGCTGCTCTGGGTGGTGTTTGTCTTGCTGTTTTTCAAGCTGTACGCCGGCATTGCGTGGATAGACAAGCTCGCGCTGGTAGAGCCGATCAATATGACCGAATGGCTAAAGTGTAACGTTTGCATCAAACCATAGTATAAAGAACTCATCTTTTAATCATTACGCCGGTTTGATGTATTTAGGAAACCGCCACGCCCCGTCGCCCGTTGCTGTTACTAGTATTCGACAGATCTGCCGAGCGCAGATTGTTTGCCCCCTGCACCGCACGTTCGCCAGCTGTGCAAACATGGAAGCTTTGTACATATGCTTTGCCACAAATTCGATCCTTTCTATTATTTCTACCCCTTTCGGCGAGAATCCTGTTGTGAACAGCTGGATCAGCGCCAACGTGACCGATTGATCTCCCACTTTGAGTGGCAATTTTCTCAGCGCGCCTTCCTTTCGCAGCAAGTTGATGCCATCCACCACATAAGTCACAAACGCGTTCGGGATAGTGTACGGCAGGGGCTCCCGCAGCGACGTCGTTGCTTCTTCGTACACCTTTCGGATTTCCTTGTATTTCTTTAACGACAGTGGTTCTTTGGCAACTTTCAACCGCTTTGCCACCTTCATGGCCTGCACTCTCGTTCGCGCGTACGCGTTTGTTGTTATTTCCCTTCGTTCGTCCGACGTAAACAGCCGGCACAGCACGCCTCTGACCATCTGCCGTTGGTGCACCTTCACGTTTTTCTTTGGGGTGATTTGTTTGGTTGCCCAATGCTGTGCATTTGCTCTTGCACCTACATAATTACGCTTCGCCGACACGTACAAAACAGACTCGACGCCGCCTACTTCAAACCCAGTGAGCGGACACGCTCTCGTTGTGTCGCTCGCACGCACAGCCAGGTCGCACGCTTCGCCGCACCGGTGGGTCTGCTTGCTTTCTTTGCAGACTGCAACCTTGTGCTTCACAGAGATCCAGTAGGAACACCCCCCGCTTACACACCGGTGCGTTGCGTCTGGCGCAGTCAGTTCGGTTGCCTTAAGCGTCCGACAGTACTCTCTGACGGCGAACGCGGCTGCTTGAGTCAACGGCACCACGTCCATGTCGTCTCGCGCCGAAGAGCTGGCTTATTTTGACTGCGAAACCGACGGACTTCACGCCGGGTGCTCGATCGTCTGCGCGTGCGTTTCGTTTGATTCCAAGCCTACCATGGTTTTTGTCGAATCTCCGCCAGGGAGACTTTCAGAGGCAACGGCAGAGCGTTTGAGAGAAGTGCTTTGCGCGCACAGGGTTGTGACTCACAACGGCGTGGGGTTCGACTTTAGGGTACTGGCGAATCACTTACGCAATTCGTCGGCGGCTGACACGCAGAAGCGCCGCGAACTGGTCCACTGCTGTGCATCCTCTTACGATCTGTGCTTGGACCATTTTACGTCGGCAGGCTACCCGGTGAGCATGCAATCGTTCTTAGACGGATGCGAGCTGTCGTCAAAGACGTGGTCGGGAGCAGAGTCGGCAAAGGAATGGGAAGAGAACATGGACCGGGTGATCGAGTACTGCACATCAGACACGGTGGCGTTGCAAAACTTAGTACGCTACGTCGAGAAGCACAACTTTTTAAAGCGAAAAACGAAGAAAGGAAACGTCGTCAAGTGGGTGCCGTTCCTAGTTAAGCCTATGCGCACTGCTAAAGAATGCCTCGCGATGCACAGGGCATCCGCGGTAGACACATCGTGGATGACCGATCCGCTTGACCCTGCGGATGCTTTCAGTTGGATACCCGCAGCAATACAGCCGCACCTGGCCGATTAACAGATTAATCCAACCGCTCCCACAGCTCCAGCGCATGGCGTCGCACTTCCGCGTTTATATCCTGAAGCGTAAACTGCCGAAGCCAGTAGATCAGTCCAAACGATAGGGTTATTTCCTCTCCTTCTTCTATTCTTTTATTTGGCACCACGTACACGGCGCCGACGGGGTCGTCCGCAATGCTCTCGAGACAGGCGTTCGCGTGGGTTAGCTCGTATGCATCGATGAAGGCAAGGAGGCTTAGTTTCGAATCCATCACGTCGGATACAAGGTGTACCTGGCTGTCTTGGCACAGCGATCCGTTGTAGCACGCTCCACGCTGGGTTGCTGCCACGTCCCGTCCGACAGCGTATGTTCTGGTATCTACCTTGTTTGGACCCACGCGGTACGCTTCCATCGGCAAAGGCGGGGTAGAAATCTCCTCGCAGTAAACAACGCCCACCAGTTGCCGCGCGTGGAGCGTTTGCGTCGCTATCATACGGAAACCGCAGATGGGTAAATGTTCCACACGCATGCACGGGCATGCCAGGAATTGTACCACTAGATCAAGGAAGGTTTCGCAGTCGGTGTAATCTATCACCCATGCCAGCTCACGGCATGTTTTGCACACTCTCACGTCGTCCGTTTTCTTGAGCTGGGCAGTTGAGAATGCTTTCTTGCCAAGTTCGCTCTTGCACGTGCTGCACAAATAGGACATATTATATTTTTTGCAACACTTTTTTTTTGTTTTTGTTCATTTATTTTTACTTCCTTATTATTATTTCGCTGATGCATTACACTGAAACAGAAATCACACATAAAAAAAAAGCTTACCACCACAACTTTAAATAATGTTGTTTATTGCAATGATGGGAGTAGCGACTGCAGCAATGACACCGCCGTGCAAGTACGCTGGGTTCACGACAAATGCAGTTTTGGTACCGTGGTTGCACGATTGGTGCGAGATTGAAAAGACAATGCATGAAAGGTACCTCTACGTGGAACCAACAACAACCAGTTTCCAAGTGCCATTTTCGCAGTGTTGCAAAAATTGGAGGATTCAAAATATTTACTTCCAAGAATATCAAGCGTGCCGTTCCTCTGCGTGTTGTCCGCCAGACACCAGACGATGCACTAAACAATACTGCGGAGAGGAAGGCATGGCTGAAACCCCGCCACCCACTTGCTGGTGTCACGATGAAGACGCCAACCTTGTGGACATAAGTGGCTTTAAACGGGAAGAGCTTGACCGACGTTGCTTTCTTGTTGGCGCTGCTTACGCCATGCGCATGAAGATGTATGAAAAGAACCGGGCTGTACATGCCTTCGGACTGGCGACCAAGCACAAAGAGTGGTACACCGAGTACTGTTCACAGGCGTAGACAATATTTTTTTTATAAAAAATGCTGAATCATCCCCAATTTTTTGCCAAAATACCTTTATTAATGAAACATTTAGCACTAGGGAGTATATGTGTCCAAAGTGCTACACATGCAAACATGGCAAATGTGTTAACGGTAAGGACCAAAGCAGCCGACACGCAGCTGAAGTGCACCAGCGACCCTGGCAGGTTTGCCGTGAACGACACTATCAACATTTCCAAGGGGAATCCAAACTTTGAAGACAATGTTGTTATTGGAGTTGAAGCCGTAGGAAGAGACCTTACCTTAACGCTACTAAACCCCTTGTTGTATGACCACCACGTCGGGACACGTATTTTTGCTTACCCGTCAACGTACAGCGTACCCAACGACATCAAAGTACTCAACGGGATACAGTCTGCGCACAAAAGAACGATACACACAATTGAGATCCCATTATCTATCACCAGCATCGGAGACAGTGCTTTCGAGGGATGCAGCGCATTGGTAAGCGTTACGATTCCATTGTCCGTCACCAGCATCGGAGACGGTGCTTTCTATAGATGCACTTTGTTGGCAAGTCTTGCGATTCCATCGTCAGTCACCAGCATCGGAGACCGTGCTTTCTCTGAATGCAGCTCGTTGGCAAGTCTTGCGATTCCATCGTCCGTCACCAGCATCGGAGACTGGGCTTTCAGTGGATGCACCTCGTTGACAAGCCTTACGATTCCATCGTCATCGTCCGTCACCAGCATCGGAGACTATGCTTTCCAAAGATGCAGCTCGTTGGCAAGCCTTGCGATTCCATCGCGCGTCACCAGCATCGGACCCTATGCTTTCGAAGGATGCAGCGCGTTGGTTAGGCTTGTGATTCCTCCGCGTGTCACCAGAATCGATATCAGTACTTTCGAAGGATGCAGCGCGTTGGTTAGCCTTGCGATTCCGTCGTCAGTCACCAGGATCGAAGGCGGTGCTTTCGAAGGTTGCAGCTCGTTGGCAAGCCTTGCGATTCCATCGTCGGTCACCAGCATCGGAGACGAAGCTTTCGCTGGATGCACCTCGTTGGCATGCCTTGCGATTCCATCGTCATCGTCCGTCACCAGCATCGGAGCCCATGCTTTCCGAGGATGCAGCTCGTTGGCAAGCCTTGCGATTCCATCGTCCGTCACCAGTATCAATCGTGAAGTATTCTATGGATGCAGCGCATTGGCAAGCGTTACGATTCCATCGTCCGTCACCAGGATCGAAAACGGTGCTTTCTTTGAATGCAGGTCGTTGGCAAGCCTTGACATTCCATCGTCCGTCACCAGTATCGGATACAATGCTTTCGAAGGATGCAGCACGCTGGCAAGCCTTGCGATTCCGTCGTCAGTCACCAGCATCAGATACATGGCTTTCATGGACTGCACCGCGTTGGCAAGCCTTGCGATTCCA
>Ga0115004_10001846_pt1 | contig 17483 bp, 13 predicted proteins | sample ArcticOcean_MG_C_10_FD_88737 | JGI IMG/M metagenome (GOLD analysis project Ga0115004, IMG submission 88737) | Marine microbial communities from western Arctic Ocean - ArcticOcean_MG_CB11_90 | ecosystem: Environmental > Aquatic > Marine > Oceanic | place: Arctic Ocean: Canada Basin | collected...
CCAGTTTCTCGCAACGTGTTTCCATAAAGTTTTCGTGCAAGGAAATAAAACGAAGTCGAAACCGTTTACGTTTGAGAAGACGAAAGAAGACGAGCTCTTCAAATATTATTTGGAGCAAGGGAACATCTTCAAAAGACCGACGCAATCGCATATGCCAGCCGTGGTCATGGAGGCCGCTGCTAAGTCAAATTTGGGACGCAAGGCAATGACTGCAAACGACGAAGAAAAAGGAGCTTCGTTGCAAGGACCAAAGACCGCCGACACGAAGGAAAACCAAAAAGCGAGAGTTGCGCCAGCGAAGAAAGTACGTTATAATGGAAGCGAAAATAATGCAAAAGCGGAATCTTTTGCTACCAATTCCGAACTTGTGGCGCAGGCCGTGAAAAAGAAGAACGATATAGATGAAAAATATCTTAAAATCCAAGCTCTGAGAGATATTCTCGCGAGCTCCGAAGCGAATTTTTTTTCGGAAAACAAAATCAGAAAAATGAACGCAAAAATGTGCGAGCTCTCCGGACTGGACATGAAAGTGTTTGACAGTTCCGAAGAACAATAATGCGCGCGCGCGTGCTCGTTCCAATCGTATTCTTGCGAGCGAGATGATTTAACCCAATCGATACTACTATACTTTAGAAAAAACACTCTTACGATATACCTACATTTTGAAAATATATAATCTTACAAATACGTGTAATATAAAAATACAACCTCGTTTCCACGAGCGCTGTCTTGCGCGTTCATTCTTTGCGCAAGTAAATCTCACTGACAGTTATAATGTAATGTAAAGTAATATACTATTTGATGATTATCTAAATCAATCATACTTCCACCTCCCAACCCAGCTCAGCTCTCGTTAACATCCACAACAATCCATTTTCTTCTTGGCGATCTAAATATGACGTATGCTGAGCGAGATGGACCATTCGCGTTTTGAAATTGTTAATTCGAACTTCAGCAGTATCTCCTTGTTCGTAAACGACGTGATAAGGCTCTTCATCTTCTAAACCAACCCGCATACCTGTAACAGTCCGTTGATCAAAAGCATTTACGACGTATTCTGGCATTCTTGACTCGCATTCTCTCCAGTGATCAAGTTCAGTTCCACGCAGATCAAAGTTATTATCGCGGATACGCATATTGTGAAGAATACAAGCCGTTTTAAACGCGTTTTGCACCTTCTGCGCCGAGCTAATCTGAATTCCACCATCGAACATCTTGTTTGCTTCTTTCATTTGCCCAAATGTGCACTCCACAAATTTGCGAACTGATTCAATCAGCTTTGCAACAAGGCCCATAGGACTTATGGTCTCATGAACAGACTTATTCGGACAAATGAAGTGAGGAGCCAAGTGATAACCGCAATCAGTCAAGAGGTAGCTGCCTTTATCAATCACTCTATTCCCCATGATATCAGACAACTCAAACTCGTGCTCCGTAAAGAGCTGCTCTGATTTTATTGCTGTTATGTAATCATCGTGCTCGGCAACGTGTATATCATTAACAGTTCCAAAGAAGAATGGCGATGTGCATAAGATGACGTTATTTGAGTCTACGGTAACATTAACAGTATACGTAGTTTGTCCTCTGCCTTGTTTAGACTTCCAATAGAATTCTTTTGGAATAGCTTTGGAGACAACGTGGACGCAATCGGCTAATCCTACGCAGCCGGGAAAACCCATATCCCCAAAGTTACTCGAGACCGCTTCTCTTTCTTCTGCGTTTCTGGGATAGAACACGTGCTCCGCGTACTTTGCCTGCACCATCCACTCGCAAAAACTTGTGAAGAAACGCGAAAGAACCGCTTGTGATATGTTAACGCTGTTTTGCAATGTGTGGAACGAGTGACCGCTACGGATATACATAATACACGCCTTGATTTTGTTTGCCAATGGTATCGGCTCAGGTCTGAACCGAGCATCTTCTTGATCGTCAACAAACCATTTCGTTTCTTCACCAGAAACAGGATCTACTTTAACAGCCAAACGTGCATCGTTGATCAAACGTTCTAACGATCGCATGCTCATCCCAAACTCTCTCAAGGCATTCTCTGCTATGATCGGTTCGTCGAATACCTCACCTACATAGCGCAATCCAGTCTTTTGATTACCAACAACACGACGTTTCTGATAAGGCTTCCAGCCGCGTATAAACTCTGGATTACTAAAACGTGGTTTTCTTCTTATTGGACCACCTCGCCCTCCTGCAAACTCTTCTTCTTCTTCTTCTTCCTCGATCCTGCCCAAAATGAGTTCCTCTTCTTCGAGTAAATGAGCTAAAATCATATCATCGACAGCACGGCCCTCTCTGCGTCTTCGAGCGAAATCCATGACTACAAAATAAACAAACAATAGTTCCCGCGGTGTTTTAGATGCATTTCCTGGTCAGCGCTGTTAGTTTTGATCGATTGCGCGCGTCTGACCAGTTTTTTCGAAAAACCGGATTTTAGAGGAGCAAAAAACCGGTTTTCTGAGGAAAAAACCGGTTTTTTTTTTTTGTGTTTACACCCCCGTCTTAAATGAAAGGTCGTTTTTTTTGCTTAGAGTTTTTTTTTTGGGTAGTTAAGACTCGTCACCAAAAGGCACTGACGAACGACAAAAAGAAGGAGTGCGAACCAAAAATATCTGGCGCGAGAAAAATGTTTCATAAAAATGTTTATTACACAGCGTATTTGTAAATTAGCGTTTAGTGGTTGAGTACCTCATGTTATTAAGAAGCAGCAGGCGGTGTTTTACTACTATACTAAATATATATGGTAGGTTTATTAGCGTATCTACCCAGAATTTTACACCTTTGTACTGAGGCAGTACTCAAGGCATCAGTACTATAAATTTTTTAGTGAGGTCAAAATATATTCCGGCACAGACAAGTTAGAGACAACTTTAAGACAAAACAGACTATACATATATATGTTGTTCAAATTGTCTTATAGTTGTCTGTGTATATAATTGTATATATCTATTCGTGTTATTGGGCAAAGAAAGAGTAGAGAGTTTTGAGGGAATATACGTCTAATGGTTTTTTCGTGAAGACGTTCTTGATCACGGCGCTTTTAATTCGTTTTGCAGGAGTAGAGATCTCAGTCGTATTGGTCCATTATCTATTGCGATATCGCTGGCAGCACCAATAGCAAAACGTGCGCGCATCGCGTGTGTAGATCTAGTACGATTTACGTCCGTACTGATTTTAATGTATCGCGGCGCGTGTAATGATGTAATAAAACTTATTATTCGAGTTAGGTAATAGACCACGCACTGCGTGCGTGCGTGCGTGTCTGCTTTTCCGGTTCAATCCTCTCGAACGACAGTCCTGTCAGTACGAACCGATTTCGAACGAACGGACTCGTTTCACGCGCGCTCACGATATTAATCACGCACAGATCTCTCTGGTTTCTTCTCAAGGTTTTCGTCTCATCGACATCATCATAATAATAATAAGCGTTTTTTCTCTCTCTCTAGCTTTGACCGAATCCGCAAAAGCACATCAGAAGAAGAAGAAGAAGAAGAAGAAGAAGAAGAAGAAGAAGACGATGATATCATGAGAGCTTTAAGAAGAAACCTAATCGGGCTTAAGAAATACACCGATCGCATACTCGTTCATCCAGTTCCTTTGCTCAATCGCGGCATTGGCGCAAGTGATACTACTTCTTCCTCGGCTGATCGTTCCACGAATAATGCGCACAATCGAATTCCAAAGTTTAGGAATTTACTCTTCGTGATCAAAGAAACCGCTCTCGAAAAATGTACGCTTTGTGCCAAAATTGCTCTTCTCTCTGCTTAATTCTATGTTCGTGTTCCTGATCGTTTCTGTCGTTTTTTGGATATAAATTTGTTCATCATCGAAAGTTATTCTATTAGTAGTAGTATACTTACTCACATTCCCTACTATGAAAATATTGTACAATTGTGAAAAACGCGCGCGTTATATATCGAATGATTGTTTACTGATTCTCTCCCTCTCTCTCTATGTATGTATATATATGTATATGTGTATATGTGTATAAAAATACGTATTATCGTGAAACAGATACGTCCTTGGAAGATTTCGGTGAAACGTATCGAGGAGCGAGATGGGAGCGCATGCACGTGAGACACGAAGCGCATAATCGAGCGGTCGAGCGAGTGATGGAGTTTATAGAGAGATTAAGCAGAGAGACGAATGGAATGATTACGTATAAAGCGGTTCGGAGAGAATCGTTATCGTGCGGGGATTTCGTGAACGCGGCGGACTACGATCGAGAGGTTGATTTAGTAATCGCTTTAGGCGGAGACGGAACGACGTTGATTAGTTCGCATTTTATTCATAGTAATAGTAATAGTAACAGTAATGAGAAGAAGAAAAAGAAACCTAAATTGATCGGCGTGAACACGGATCCAGCATTTTTAGCGCCGTGCTTAACGTTTACAAAAAAAGCCGAAGATGAACGAAGATCGACCGGTTTTTTATGCGCCGCGAGCGCGAACGACGTCGAGGATGTTTTAAAAGAAATCATATTCGACGACGACGACGCCGTTGATGATCAAACCAATGATGATGGTGATGAGCACAACAACAACATAAACAACATAAACTCAAACAACAACAAGCGCGTCGAATTAGTGAAAGCGAACAGAATTTCGATTAAAGTGAACGGGAAATCTTTCGGAATGCCGTTGGCGTTGAATGATGTTTTGATTTGTCACAACTCTCCAGCCGCTTTATCGAGATATTCAATCATGTTAGACTCTTCCGATCTGAATCGCGAAAAAAATAATAAAAACGATACTAATAATATTAATAGCTTTAAAGACGTTAACGTCAACGACGACGCTTCAACGACGGAGAAAGCGTTTTATCACATTCGCTCATCGGGCGTCAGATTTTGCACCGGATTCGGTTCGACCGCCGCCATGAAGTCCGCCGGTGGCCACGCTATGCTCAGAACGGATCAAAGAATTCAATACATGGATCGCGAACCTATATATTACGATCACGAAGCGAAGCCTCCCGGTAAAGGCAACGGTTTCTACGGTCCCGAAAAGATTTCAAAGTTCCGATGGAACACCAGGGTCGGTAAAATATTCATCGACGGCGCGAACGTATGCCGTGACTTAAAGATTGGAGACGAGATCGAAATCGCGAGCGCTCGCGCAGAGGACCATTTAGAGATCTTCCAGCAACGACTACGGAAATAGTTCGCGGCTTAGTTTTTAGTCTCTCGTAGTCTCGTTCCTTAAAAATCTAGCTCTCGCGTAATCACAATCTCTTCACATTACTTAGCAGAGAGAGTTTTATACTAATAGTAATAAAATGGAGACCGCGAACTTTAAAAACGACCAAGATCGAGGTCTTCAACCGTACTTCAAACAAAAATGCGAGGCCATGGAGATCTTAGTGCGCGATGGGCAACAAAACTTGTTACGTTTAGAGGCGCAACGTAACGTCCTAAACGCGAAAGGTTGTTCTTCTTTTGATTCTTCTTTTGTTTTTTCTTCTTCGTTTGGTTCTTCCGAATTCTGATTTTTTTGATTCTTTGCGTTTCCAATTAATCGTGATCGAAAAGCACGCTTTAGTAGAGACAGAAAGCGAGAGTGATTTGTTAGAGAGAGAGAGGGTTCTAATAACGCGTTCATTTTCGATCATGATTACGATTTTCTCTCTTCATTTTTTTCTTCTAATGATGAGCGAGATCTCGAGATTTTGAGATTTTGAGATTTCGAGATTTCGAGCTTTGACGAAGACACGGAGACGTTCTCGCGTCGATGATGGATTTTTGTGAGCGTAGTAACCGTGAAAGCGATAGTACGCGTGGTTAAGATTTTGAAAAGCCGTGGGCGACGCGCGAGAGCGTTTGTGATCAGAGTCCATCTCTCTCGCGAAGAGCGCGTAAGCTCGATCTTTGTTCTGTGATTTTTGTTCTACGCGCGCGCGCGCTTTGTCTTTAACGCTGACTTTTCTCTTTCACTCTTCTCTCTTATATATATGTGTGTAATAATAATAATACGATAAAACAGTTCGCGCTTTGAAAGAAGAGCTCAGTTTATTGCAAGAACCCGGGTCGTACATCGGCGAAGTCGTTAAGGTCATGGGGAAAACAAAAGTTTTAGTCAAAGCGCATCCGGATGGGAAGTACGTAGTCGATTTCGATAAATCGATCGATTTAGCGAAGTTAACCCCAGGTGTTCGCGTAGCGTTGAGGAACGATTCTTACGCTTTACATTATATTTTACCGTCAATGATTGATCCGTTGGTTTCTTTAATGAAGGTTGAGAAAGTCCCCGATTCGACGTTTGATATGATTGGCGGGTTAGATCAACAAGTGAAAGAAATTAAAGAAGTCGTCGAGTTACCGATTAAGCATCCAGAGCTGTTCGATGCGTTAGGTATTGCGCAACCGAAAGGGGTCATTTTATACGGTCCGCCAGGAACGGGGAAGACTTTATTGGCCAGAGCGGTTGCGCACCATACCGATTGTTGTTTCATCAGAGTCTCTGGTTCTGAGCTCGTGCAAAAATATATCGGCGAAGGGGCGAGAATGGTCAGAGAACTATTCGTCATGGCGAGAGAAAACGAACCGGCAATTTTGTTCATGGACGAAGTCGACTCTATTGGTTCAGCGCGTGGCGGCGGTGGTGGTGGCGGCGGCGATTCAGAAGTGCAAAGAACGATGTTGGAACTCTTAAATCAATTAGACGGTTTCGAGGCGTCGAATAAAATTAAAGTAATCATGGCCACAAACAGATTGGATATTTTAGACCCAGCTTTGTTAAGACCTGGAAGAATCGATCGTAAGATTGAATTTCCGAACCCGACTGAAGATTCGAGAGTGGATATCTTGAAAATTCATAGCAGAAAAATGAATTTAGTAAGAGGAATTGATTTGAAATCAATCGCGAGTAAAATGGGAGGCGCGAGTGGCGCCGAGAGTAAAGCCGTGTGCACCGAGGCTGGTATGTACGCTTTGAGAGAACGAAGAGTGCACGTCACGCAAGAAGATTTCGAAATGGCTGTTTCGAAAGTGATGACGAAAGATACGGATAAGAATATTTCAATTAAGAAATTGACGTTGTAGAAAATAATAATGAATACATTTATTACTTGACAGGCAAACTGCTGTCTACACACAAAAAAAATCCACTGCATATGTATACTTAAATATAAAAAAAAGAACTCTACCGTACTATTTATTGAATACTTTTTTCATACGCTTCCCATCCAGCTTTTCGGTATTCTTCAGCCGCTTTTTGTGGATTTGCGGCTTTATAAATCCCTCTACCGACGATGATCACGTCCGAACCGTTTTCGCAAATCACGTTTGTTGGCGTATTATATTGTTGACCCATGGCATCACCGCCGACTTCGAGTTGAACGCCCGGGGTCATGTTAATCAAGCCTTTACTCCATTCAACTTTCCACGCGTTTGGATTAGTTGCAATAAATCCCATGACGAAATCTGAATGCTCGGCGGCCATTTTAATCGCAGCTTCGGTATACGCCCCATTCGCCATCGTACCTTTCGAGCTCATTTCGGCTAATAATAATAAACCACGCTTCTTCGGCAAACCGACGGATTTCAAACCATCAATGATTCCACTCCCGGGGACGATATGCGCGTTAGTCACGTGCGACCAGTCTACGATTTTATGCACACCGGATGAGTATTGTCCAACAACCGTATTGCCGATATCTGCAAACTTTCGGTCTTCGAAGATTAAGAAATCGTGCTTTGTTGCAATTTTTTGCAACTTTTCGCCAAAATCGTGCGTGAAATCTGGATACAAATCGCAATGCGTTTTGAGCATGCAAATCTCTGGACCGAGTTCTTCGGCCAACTTAAGAAGTTCTTCGGCCGTATCGACATCGGCGGCAACGCACAAGTTTGACTTTTTCCTCGTCATTAACTCAAACATATCGACAGCGCATTGATTTTTGGCAATTTTCGAACGCTCTTCGTACGTTTGTCTCTTAACCTTCGTCGTTTTTTCAACGGTAGTACTTTCACCGCCGGTTTGGTTCGCGGCAATGAACTGCTTCACTTCATCCACTAACTCCTTCGACATCTTCCCTTCGCGTTCTAAAACTTTCAAAACTCTCGATAAGGGCAGCACGGCGTGTAACCTCAACCCGTTCTTCTTCAAAGTCTGTTCCCCGCCTTGCTCGCGATCGATCAAGACCACTACATCACTGGTCTTCAAACCAACTTCGTTCAACGGTTCGACGGTTTCCATGACTGACATCCCACTCGTGACTAAATCTTCAACGAGCAAACACGTTTCGCCTTCCAAAAAAGCGCCCTCGATTTGCTTCTTCGTCCCGTACGCCTTCGCCTCTTTCCTTCGCATCAACATCGGTACGTTGTTCTTTAATGACATGCACGTCGCTATCGGTAACGCCGTGTACGGTACGCCACACATGTTATCGAATTTTGCTCCGTTTTTCGTGAGTACGTCGAACATGCACGTCGACACCGCTTCGAGGACGTCCGGATACGACACGATCACCCTTAAATCGATATAGATCGGGCTGTTTTGATGTAACGATGGATATAAAACAAAATATATACATAATAGGTAAGAGAGAGTTCTCAATTCCGGTTAAATACTCGTAAACGAAACGAAAACACGATTACACTCACACACACGCGAGACAGATCATAGAACAACTCTGACGAATTGGATATACGTGCTTTAAAATCGCCTTTATTAGCATGTACATAAATTCTTATCATTCACGCATAGGCTCGTTACACTTCTATTACATCACTTGTTGTTGAGATGTATTTATTTATATATTTGAAATTTACATCATCATCATGTATACATGTTTAACTTTGAAATAAACATAGAGATAGATGGACACATGCGTACCTCGTTAAACCGGATTTTAGGACGAACGAACCGAATTTCACGGCAGAGATTTCGTGCAAGCGCATGACTAAGGCATCGATTTTGGTTTCATCGTTAGCCGTGGATGTTGACATTTGTATTATATTTTTATATCTTTGATGATGATTTTAAAATGAAGTGTTGTTGTGAGAGTTTTTTCTTATTACGAGTACGCCAGCATTGTTTTCAAAGAGTACGTTGTTTTATGCATCGAACGTATAGTAGGAAACGTAATCTTCAGAGCGTGGGTATTTTTGATATATTTAAGGAGTTCAAGCAATCCATTCGGTCGTACATGTGAGCGACAGGATAAGGATCCGAGTTCCAAGGACATCGGTCGGTATTAGTCTGCGCGAGTATTTCAACGCGTGCGAGCGAACGCGCGCGCGCGCTCGTAATAGGACATCCATTTTCAACAGAATACTTAACTCGCTACCTAATTGATCGTCCATTTATCGCAATCACGATTCTTTTACTTCTCGCAACGATCAAACGCGAGATATATTCGATCCAGTTCGTTCGTTTCAAGGCAACTTTACAGACAGCAGCGCGGCAGAGATATTCCTATCATAGAGTGCCAGACCTTCTATAATCTTCGTTCATGATTCAATCGCACTTCTTCTTCTTCTTCTTCTATGTATGCCGTTCCTCTAAAAACGAAACGAAAATTATAATAATCGCTTCTTGATCAGATTTGATTTAATTTCCCAACAACAACAATAAAAAGTGCGTTTTCAAACAAAACAAATCTCTCTCCATTTTTTTGCTCTGTGAACGACGACAACGGCAACGACAGCAACGGCAAAAACCTCCCTCTGACGTTCTGTTTCTTATTCATATTTCGATATTGTTCGCGCCCTTCACAAATATAAAACCGGTTTTTTTAAAGATCTCGTTTTGTTTGACTTTGTACTTTTTTGCAGCAGAGTGCAGAGAGCGTTTTTCTCTTCATCAGCTTATCTTCCACAAAACGCGTCATTACAAAATTAGTGAAAAGCTTATTATTATATATATATAAACGCGAATTAACAATGTTCTCTCTTTCAGCACAATCACACGCATCGGTATCATCTCGATGCACGATTAATCAAGTTTCGACTGCTTCTAGACAAAAACAACCGCGCAGAGCGTTTTCAGTTAGAGCCGAGGTTAGATTTCTGCTTAGACATAATTTTGTTTCTCGTTTTTCAGTCTTTGCGTGCGCGTGATTTATACATGAAGAGCAGTGGAACTCTGCCAGGATCGAGTGGAACGGTGATGAGCGCGAGAAAGAAGTTCAAAAACGAATCAATTCAGTTTTATTAAATGCGTTGATGGTTTAATAATGTACTACTGATCGTCGCGTTCGTGTCTTAATCGCGGCTCTCGAATCCATCACGCCTTTCGTCATAAAAACCTGAAGGACCAAAAAAGCACACAAAAAGCTGACATGATTTCATTCATTCTCTCCTTAAAATACTAAATATATACAAACATATAGGCCGCACCAGTGGCGGCGTCAAAAATCAGAATCCGATTAAAGTCCTTCGAAACCAACCACATGCAAGCGGCGTGCGATAAGATCATCGCAGCGGCAACAGCAACAGAGGCTAGAATTAAAGGTCCAATTCCATTACCGACGAAGAGACGTATTTATTGCGTTTTGAGGTCTCCGCACGTAAATAAAGATTCGAGAGAACATTTTGAGACGAGAACGCACAACAGAGTTATTGATGTATATGAACCGACTGCGCAAACTATTGACGCGTTGATGGGTTTAGAGTTACCGGCTGGGGTTGATATTCGCGTTAAATTATAAATTAAATTAACTCCTTATCATCATTAGCTTTAATATAACACGTGTTTTAATAACAAAAACAAATTGTACTTAGTAGTATTTCATAGGACTATATATATACACGTACGTACTGGTACAGTGTATATTTTCTATATATATTTTCTATATATATATATATCACAACATGAAGTAGTATCTAGGTCGTGAAGTCTTCATCCATTTCCATGAATTCGTCTACGCTCATCGCTTTGCTAGGTTGTTGTTGTTGTTGTTGTTGTTGCGTTCCTACTTCTTCAGCGCTGCGAGGAGTATCTGTCCCAGATTTACTATTATTATTACTATTATTATTATTATTACTGTCATTATTCATTGATACCGATGACTTCTCGCGCGCTTTCTTTACAATTTTCTCTAATAAATCTCTATCCATCGGCTCAAACGCATCGTTTCTTGAGTCGTCAAAAAGTTCGCTGGGTAAGTTCACGTTGAACCATTCGTGGTTTTTAATATCATCCATTTTCATTCGCTTCGTCACATCGACAGAAAAAATCCCACTCAATAAATCTCTCACCGTATCGCTCAAGGCAACTTTAGATGGGAACCCATATTCGCCGTTTAAAATCCTTTTCACGGTTTTTCTAAAATTCTTCGGGTCGTTTGTATCCTCGAACGGATATCTCCCGCATAACATGACGTATAAAGTCACCCCACAGCTCCAAACATCCGCAGCTTTCCCATCGTACTGTCCTTGCCTTTTCAAAACTTCTGGAGCGATATATGCCGGCGTCCCGACTGCGGATTTCGGAGCCGAATCGACTATCGAATGCTTCGAATACCCAAAATCGCATATTTTCAACCTCGGCGCTTGCGATTTCGCGCATATATCAATCAACGCGTTCTCTAACTTCAAGTCTCTATGTGTTACACCGTTCTTATGACAATAGTCAACGCCCGAAATTAGCTGTTGAAAAAAATACCTCGCCTCGTCCTCTTCCATGCGTCCAGATCCTAAAACTCTATCGAACAACTCGCCTCCAGAGGCGTATTCCATGACGATCGCGAGGTCGGTCGGCGTAAGTAATACTTCAATGAATCGTATTATATTCGGGTGGTTCAACGTTGAATGGTTATGTAACTGTATATATAAAGAATAAGAATGAACAATAGTGAGTATATTCAATCGCGCGTTTCAAAAATGATAGCAAAGAACACACAAAACAACCCCGAAAACGAAAATCAACGCGTTCACACACACACACACACACTCTCTTTTTCTGTTGTGCTCGCGCGGAAATAATCACACCACTACTGCGATCAAAAACTCATTCATTCATTCGTTCATTCATTCGCGCGGCTATGTCTAAATAAATGGTCTCATCATCATCATCACGACCACGCGATTAAACCTAGTACGACGACAGAATTTCTGAACAATAAAGTCACACTCATCGAACGAACGAAAACTATTGCTACAACTACAACTACTCCTTCGAGGGAGATAGAAGAGAGAGAGAGAAAACGTGACACACTGACTTCTCTTAAAACGTTCTCGTCTATTTTATTTCCCCTCGGGATATACTTAATCGCGACTAACTCCTCGTTAAAGCGGTTGCGCATGAGTTTAGCGATACCGAAATTACCGGCACCTAACGGAGCTTGGTCTACTTGAGCGTATTTCCTGTCGTGTATCAGTTCCTCTTCTTCTTCTTCCATGGTTTTATTATTATTATTATGACTCTTAAATATCTTGTAAGAGCTTCTTTCTCTCTCTCTTCATTGCAGTACAGATTCGTTTAGGGTTTCGGTGTAAAAAGAACCTAATTAAATAAATATTAAATAATGCATTTGATCAAAGTAAAGAACTGTATGTGTGTAGTATGAAACAGAGAGAGGGACACACACAGAGAGAGAGAGAGAGATTTTGAATCTGATCTCGATACGTAAAAATAAACACGCATGAAATTGGGAACTATGCGCATGTGAGACCCTAAATCTGATCTGACACCAGTCGAACGCGCGAAATCCATGGAAAGAAATCGATGCATAAAATGTGAAGCTATCACGAAAAAGATGATGATCTCTCTATTTCCTTGTATTTATGACGCGTGATACGTTGTAATTTTATTGCATGCGCACAAATATTAAAACGAAGGCGTCTCGTACGTCAGCCGTACGACACAGTGAACGAGGGGTCAAAAACAACAACAAACTAAATATACGCATTTATCTTAAAAAAAACTTACCTTCACACACACACACACACACACGGATGGACGGACGGGCTAAACGAGAGAGAGACACACACTCAGAGACCTTAATCCTGCACAGAACACACGCGTAGTCTATTAGTAGTCTATTAATAGATGACGTGATCATGGTCGTAGGAAACTATACAGTCAAGTATAAAATTCTGATCGCGGTAGATTTCCAGCCTTATTATAGACGTCTTGTACACACACACACGCGCACACACTGAGAGACCTTACTCCTGCACACAAACACACAAACACACGCAGTCTGCTTTCGTGCCTCGATGTAATCTATTACATTAAAATAGTCTCGCGAAACTGATTCTATTTTTCTGAAACCCTAAATCTTACTAAACAAGAACAACGAAATTTTCTTTTCCAAAACGGCGTCACAACATCAGAAAACACGAGCACACGAATCAATTTCGAACGCTTACTTAAAAAAACGTAAATAAAAGAAGATCTCGATCTCGATCTCTTTCGCGAACTCACTCACTCTCGCTCTCGACTTCACTCTCGAAGTCGTTCGTAATTAATTCATCTCGATCTCTTAATCAAAATCGTTTCGTGATCTCCTTTTGTTCCCCAAACATTCGCTTAGCATACTAAGTAACAAAAAAAGAAAGCGCTCTACTAAACTTACTACTACTACTATTATTATTATTATTAATATATATATATATATTGAATAAAAATGCAACAAGATCAGCAGCAGAATACGATTACGATACCGCACGATGAAGAGATTACGAAGATGACCGTGCCAGCGCTCAAGGAAAGATTGAAAGTCTTTAGCTTGAGCGAAAAAGGTCTTAAAGCGGAACTTTTAGAGCGACTGCGGAAATTTTGCGAGAGCCAAAGAAGGGCCGAAGAAGCGATCGAGAAGTACGATGCAAGAAAGAGTACGACGATGAAGAAGACGAACGATGATGATTTCGATTTGCTAGCGGGAGACGAGAAACCGAGGAAGAGAGTTCTTACGGAGGAAGACTTTGAGCCGACGCGCGAGACGAGTATCGCCGCGAGTAATAAAGTCGCCTCTGCGAAGACGCAGACGATGAGTACAAAAGTAGTCGCAAATACTACTAATACTACTCATAATAATAATAATAAAAGTAACGATTCGGGGAGGAGGAAACTGAGGACGATCGATGACGCGAACGAAGACGACGACGATAAGAACGGTCGCGATCTTAAGCGACCGAAGAATTCGCGAAAAAGTCAAGGAAAGTGTCAAAGAGAGAAACGGATGAAGAAAGCGAATGTCGGCGGTAACGAAGATTACTATCAAAACGAAGAATCAGAGGACGACGACGACGACGACGACGAAGAAGAAGAAGAAGAAGAACAATACGAATCGAAAGTCGCGATGAAATGCGCCGGGAACGAAGGAAGAATAATCGGTAAAGGCGGCGCAAAGATCAGAGAGTTGCAAGACAAGTATCAAGTCGTGATGCAAATGAACAAAGAACAACAGACTTGTGAAATAATGGGCGACGCAGGACCTGTTCAACGATGTCTCGAGGAAGTTGAAGAGATCATCGAACAAGGGACGATCAGAAATCTCGAACGCGAACAAAGAAGGCTCGACGCGGCAGCAGGAGGAGGCGGTAATAATAATAGAAATAATAGGAATGAGAGAAACAATAATAACGGAGGGCAACAACAACAACAACAACAACAACAACAAGCAAGTAATAATAAGAAAGAGGAGATACCGTGCTCCGGTATGGAAGGGAAACTCATCGGTCGCGGCGGCGAAACCATTCGAAGATTAGAGGCTGAATCAGGAGCTAGGGTAAAAATCAATAGAGACAGGTTGGTTTGCGAAATTAGCGGCGAACCGAAATGCGTTCAGACTGCTATTCGATTGGTTCACGAAGTCATGGCTGGCCCTAGTGCAAAAGGAGGAGACAACGCACAGCAGCAGCAGGCTCCTCGTCAACAACAACAACCGCAACAACAAAACGTGTACGGTCAATCTTTCGGAAGTCAACCGCAACAACACAACATTTATGGAGCTGCGGCGACTACGTATGGGCAACAACCCCAACAACAAGTGAGCAACGTATACGGCGCCGCAGCTTCGACGTACGGAGCTCATCAGCAACCAGTCCATCAACAAAGTCACACAGCAATCTACGGCCAGCCAGCTACCGTTGTGCAACACCATCCACAGCAGCAGCAACACCAATATGGCCAACAAGTCTATCAACAACAGCCGACGTACGGTGCTCCTGCAGCTCCGGTCGTTGTCGGCGTGCGCGCTCTCCCACCTGATTGGGAGGAAGTCAATCAAGGCGGCCAACTCTACTATTGGAATACTCGCACGAATCTTACGCAATACGAGCGTCCTTAAAAACTATTTCTGATCTACGTATATCTTTCGTAAAATCTCTACATTACATACATACCTACTACTATATAAAAGCCAAAACTATCAACAACACGCTCTTACGTATTGCATACTAAGTATCTATTTTATTTGCTCAAATCTGTGGTTTGTCCAGAATATACGTCGAACTCGTCGGCGAACTCTTTCGGCATCGCGGTTCCGATTCTGCCTTTATATTTCCCTTGTTTCTTATTATTAGTAGTAGCAGCACTTCTTGCACCTTTTTCGGTGCATGGTTCTATCTCTCGCATCGTCTTAGTCTTCTCGTCACAATCGATTGCGTAGAATAACCCTTCAACGCGTACGCCTGCGTTCCATTCCATAACCTTCGCTCTTTCAAAACCTTTTTGTGCGAAATTAGATATAGATTTTCTCGTATATTTTTCCCTCGGATCGTAATCATCATCGTAATCATCATCATTCGCGTTTTTCTTTATGGAACATATTATAATATTACACGGCTGGTCGTGTATTGGTATAGTCATCACGGGTCCGATCGTTTCTGATAATCGGCTACATATGACGTGAACGAATTCTCGCGCCGTCGAATCTCTGACGCCGTTGAAACAGTTCATGACGAAAATTGATTCATTCGAAGTAGTAGCTAATTTAGCACTACACAACTCGAAAAACTGTCTCGAAATTAAATGTTCCGGAACGTTTCCGTTACCGTCGAACGCATCCATCGTTATCACGTCTAAACTTTCATTTTCTTTCGTCTCTAAAATCTCCTTGGCGTCTCCAATCGTGACCTTGAACGGAATTTCCTCTCCATCGAACAAGCACGTTTTAACCGCTTCGAGAACGACCTCATCGTGTTCTACGGTCTCCAAATCGAGCACGTCGAACTTAATACTACTGAGTTTCCCGAAATTAGTCTCTAAAAAAAACGGCAGAGCGCCCGATCCAAGCCCGACGTTGAGCACTCGATCTTTTACGAACAAATTATTATTCTTATTATTCACACCATCGTTCTCTTCATTCACTCTTTTACTACTGCTACTATTGCTACGAAGCATTTCGTTTCTCGCGACTACGACTGCCGCGATCGTTCTTAAATATTCATACGCTAGCACGTTCCCGTCCGAGCGGCGGTGAAGAGTACTCACCCAGGATACGCCTTGTTCGACTTCGTTGAACCTTAACGCGCGCCAGTTCGGTCCGAACTTCTTCACTATCACTACACCGTTATCTTTCAACGATCGTTTTTCAAACAGTATCGCGCGTTCTTTCGCGTCATCGTCGTCGCTCTCTTTCGATTGGAACTCTAAATACTCTTTTTCGCATCTTCCCCATTTTCTTTCTTTCTTTATCGATCGAGCTCGATTGATTACGCTCGAAATAAAACTGGATACGAACGATCGAGATTTGCATTTGATTAAGTTGTTGTTGTTATCCTTGTTCGTTCGTTTATGACCGCTAAGCGGTCTCGTGATCACGACCGAGCGGCGTAAACATGTTGCCTTCGTTGATATCTTCATCATCATCATAATTTCTTCTTCTTCCTCTTCTTCCTCTTCTTCGAGAGAGAAGAAAGAAGAATAAGAAGAAGAAGAAGAAGAAGAAGAAGAAGAAGAAGAGGAAGATACTTTAGTGACCACTGTTCCACTGCGTTATGTATCAAAACACGCACACACAAACTCTTGAAACTCAAAGAAGCATTTTTCTGTCTTTGCTGTGACGAAACATGATGAAACATATATATCAGTATATCGTTCTTTCATGTGATTATATTTATTAATAGACTCATCAGTAGTTTAAATATAAACACTTTTGTATACACACACACACACACACACACACACACACACTCTCTCTTCTATATCGCGAGATGGTTTCGTTTATATCGCGGAAGGTCACAACATCTTCGCGATGATGATGGTCAAACTTTTAAAAACGAGATCTCTGATCTCGATCTCTCTCGTTTCTAGGACTACGCGTTCTGCATGAAATAAAAACGTCAACGCGGATGATCACACTGAAGAGAGCGCGATGGGGAAACCGCGTGTGCTGCTCTCTGTGCGTGGACTTCATCGATTGGCTCCGTGCGAGTTTAGCGTTTAATTTGTTAACGATGACGCCGAGAATATCTCTGTTCATGTTTCAATCAAATCCGCGTCATAAAAAACAGAGAGAATATAAAAGTATAGGAAATAAATGAGAATCCCATCATTATCATCGACGAAGCTCTGTTATTATTA
>Ga0115004_10001848_pt1 | contig 17478 bp, 11 predicted proteins | sample ArcticOcean_MG_C_10_FD_88737 | JGI IMG/M metagenome (GOLD analysis project Ga0115004, IMG submission 88737) | Marine microbial communities from western Arctic Ocean - ArcticOcean_MG_CB11_90 | ecosystem: Environmental > Aquatic > Marine > Oceanic | place: Arctic Ocean: Canada Basin | collected...
GCTGATTTAATGAGCCATTCGCAGTTTCACAGTATAACGCTTATACTTAGACATGCATGGCTTAATCTTTGAGACAAGCATATGACTACTGGCAGGATCAACCAGGTATCTGACTTTGTTCAGGACACCTTTCGCTCGCACAGGTCATACTATGTAAAATAATTTGAACAGGCAAAGGAAAAGTAACCCCACCAATGACCTCCCGGCCAAGAGTGTTTAAAGTAGACGATTTTAATCGGGCGTCTCATCGCACAAGTAGTCCTCCCGGACCGCTCAAGAGAGATGATTTAGAATAACGCCGCATCCGTAGGCCCTTCAGAAAGGTCCTTCTGGTATACACCAACGCACTTGAAAGCAAACGCTCGGAACTTTTTTGCAAAAGGAGCGCAGTTTCACGCAGGTATAACCATCACGCGAGCCACTTATTACCGAGCTCGGGTACGAGAATAAATTCTCAACCCATGCTCAAGGTTCTAAGGGTTCTCGCAAAGAAGTAAAAGAATACGTTTAGCCATCGGCTATTGGTACGAACTTTTCCTCCGCGAGTCCATTGATTGTATCAAAGAACTCTGCAGGCTTTAAATGAATAAGCCGCATGTAGGTTTGCTCGCGAAAATACGGGGAGTTCGAGCCGGACGCAGAAACACGTATGCTTCCGTTTCCAGCCTCGCCTCGCCGAATCGCACTGCCACTCATCCACTTACTAATCTCGTAACTTTTTTTAATGAAGCCGAATATGCCCCCTCGTAAGAGTGCATAGTCGAAAGAAATTCTGCAGGAAGAGAAAAGAGGAAGCGTATTCATAATATCGTTTGTTGCTCCGATTTTACTCTTTGCAACTTACTACTATTATTACTACTACTTCTTCTTTTCGTAAAACGTATTTCACAATAGGAAAGAATATAAGCTATGATTCTCAAGTGTGAAATTGTATTTTTTTTATAAACGCGCATTTTTCGCAGGTGGGAAAATTACAGTATAAAAATAAAAATTAGTAAAATATACCCCATAGTCGAAAATCAAAAATGTTACAGACTGATGTTACCGACAGACTGCAGGGCTGACCGAGAGAGTGTAAGAAATCAAAAATGTTAAGAAAGAACTTAGCATATTATGAGAGAAAGAGCTTAGAAGGGACAAAACTCAGAGATGGTTATATTCTATGTATACTACAAATTGAACATTTACAACGACGCGCGTTTTAAAAAACTACTTTTCCTTTTCATTTGTTTAAGAAATTTCGCATGAAAGCGGACATTTGCATGGTTTTCTTATCCGTTGCGGATACAACATTGCTTTCGGGTTGAACGTATTTCGTTATCAAGTGATGTCTATTATAGTGATGGGACATAACTGTTGTTATTTCTTCGTTTCCCTTGAACAATAACATATCTACATCTGCAGGATTGTTTCCCACATCGACACGAAACATATTCGCGAGCTGCGAACGCAACGCAGCTTTGCTAGTAACCTGTTTTTATTTAAATAAAAAAAGACAAATATATATTAACGACGCGTTCTTTGAGCATCACTATCCACCAAGTATGTATATAAAAATATAGATACGTTTGAGCGTAAATATAACGCGCGCGTCGTGCGAAGAAAGAGAAAGAGAAATTTTCATACACAAAGTAGATTATATACCTCGTCCAAATTATATTCAAGCATGACTGCGGGAACTAGACGACAAATATCGCGGAAGAAACCCTTAGCACGTCTTCTCGCTTCAGATTCCGATGTACTTATCGTCGGTGCTCGAACTTGTTGAGTGAACAACTCGGAAATCGCGCGTCTAGCAAGCGAAGTACAGACCATAATATTTGATTTTGATGATTTTGATGATTTTGATTTTGTTCCCTCTTATTCGTCTTGTTGTCTTGAACGAACACGCGTATACGAGTCTAGTTGTCGTGTTACGTGTGTTGAATGTATATGATTATTAAAATTCGAACTCAACGATCGATTATTTATTTATTTACTTTCGCGCGCGTGAATACGCGACAACACGAGACTGCTGCTTGTTTTGAGGCTTTATAAGCAGAAAAGAGGAAAATAAGGAAATTCCCCTGATGATGCCCGCTGCTGCCTGATGCTGATGCGACTTCAAAAAGCGCCGCATTCGCAACACTCTCTCTCGCTCTCTCTGACGATGACTTCACTTAATGATCCAGTGAGTACATAAATGAAGAAGACAAATTCGTAGTAACACGGCGTACTTTCGTGATTCTTGATCGATCACATGGAACGAGCGAGAAAAACATGTGCGTAATGCGCGTAGGACATACATATAATGATATATATTAGGTCCGGTGAGTTTATTCTATATCGTTAAAAACAATAATTTTATGTCGTTATTGTTTCTTCTTTCTTACGTTTGTGTGCGCGTTTACTACTAGTCAAGCATACTCAAAGAAATAAAAAGAAGAAGAAGAAGAAGACGGTGATGATTAATGTTATTTCTGACACCTCTTGTTTGAGCGTTGTGTGGCCACTTCGCGCTGAGCTCAACCTTTTAATCTGAGTCTCTCCTCTTCTTCTTATTCTTCTACTTCAAAGGAAGCAAAAGAAGGTTCTCTTTTCTTTCTCTTTGCACGCAAAAACGGAACGCGCGGCGTTCATTAAAATCTCGTTTTTTCGCGACCTAAAAAGCCGGCGGAGGTGAAGATTCGATGAATGGTGTAAAAACCACCCGGGACGTCAAACCTGGTTCGTCTTTATCATACAGGATCCCCCGTGACTTTCGGACGCGTATAAAAAAGGAGGGAAGTCTATATGTCTGCTTGAACTGAACGCGTGATTTTCAAGCCTAATGCTTCTCAACATTTTTATTTCTTTTTCAAATTATGTACGTACAACGAGGGACGAAGCTTATGACGACATCAGCAACAATATACATTCATGCGTGTCAAATGAGACCGGAGTAATTACCGGATTATTCTTTGATATCACTTTAGAATCTGAAGCTTCTTTTTCGTGGTCCGTCGAAAGCGCGCTCGAGCGCAAAAGAGAGAGAGAGAGAAGATAGAGAGAGAATCCTCTCTCGGCGTCCCGGTGTCTCTCTTGTTGCAAAAACGCTTTCTATTAATCATCTTCCCTATTTCCCCGGTCCATGGGGTCAGTAGTGCCAAAGGGAGCGTAGATCGACGAAATATTTTCGAGACCGCTTTGAGTCTTTCGCTCTGTTGTCTAGTCGAGTGAAAATAATTTATGCTGTCTATATATTTTTGTTGTTGTTTGGAAAAATGCGAGCTGAAGCCGTACATGAATTACTTCAGGTTCAGTTGAGATAGTTCCACGACTTTGCTCGCTACATAAATGGTCACCTATTCCATCTGTTGAGCATATTAGTGCAAATACAGCCACATCGGTGAAAGATTTTTCCCTCCTCTGAAAAGAAGAAGGCGTGCACGCGCGCCATTTATTTTTTGTGGTGCATTTTATTTCAACAATTGATTTTCTAACCCAATGTTTGTTTTTTCTCCTTTTCTTTCGTACAGAACTTTTGAATACTGAATGATACTAGTAAAAGTTGCGTGAAGATGTGATGGAAAGAATGGAAAAAGATTTATTTTATAAAGGGAGTGGGAAAGAATTTGTCTCCGAAACCGAAAAAGCGCAAACCAAAGCGTATGAAATTGAGCAAGCAAAAAGAAAAAAAAAGATTGAAGCTGATATGAGGCAAGCAGCAAAGGAGAATGTCCCCGATTTTGGTCTACAAGAAGAAGCATTTCAGCACATTGATCGAGAAAATGAAGAAGGAAAAAATATAGAAGAAGATGAGAAACTCGTTTGCTGGTCGTACGAAGACTTTCATCGACGCAGAAAATTTCTCGCCGCAAGACGCAAAGATTTCTGGGATTATTATAAACTTTTTAAGACAATGCCAGAACGGCGAAATCACTACGAAATTATTCGCGAGAATGAACCCTGTCATCTCTATTTCGATCTTGAATTCAATGTTCCAGCTAATCCAAATGTTGATGGAGTTGAATCTACGAGTGCTTTACTGGATTTGACTCGCGAAGAACTTTTTGAAAAGCACAATGTTTTGATCGAGCTCGATAAACACGTAGTCGAATTAGAAAGTAAAAGCAATGAAAGTAATGTTAAATTCTCTCGTCACGTAATCTTAAGACTTCCAGGTGCTGCATTTAAATCGAATATACACGTCGGAAAGTTTGTTAAAGATTTATGGAACTCTGTGTGTGAGAGGCGATCGATTGATAATAGATGCGAGAAATTATTTGTCCGGAAAGCAGAGTTTGAAGATATTGCAGAAGGTTCTATTATTGATTTGGGAGTTTACACAAAAAATAGAGCGTTTCGCTTATTCTTATCAAGTAAGGCGAACAAGAAAGAGATATTAACAAATACGAATAGATTCTGGACTTCTACTGAAGAAGCGCAAGACCAAAAAAACAAAGAAATCTTCTTCCAATCACTCGTTACAAAAATTGATAGCGAGCAGCGCAAAAATCTTATTGAATATGCGGACGTGACGCTTTCTCAAAAGAATACTTCTTCCGGAAATATAATTACTGGGTACGCGTATCGAAGAGATAATAATGGAGGTAATAATAATAAACAACTGCCTTGTACAGAAGTGGTGGACTTTGTGCTAAAAGACTTCGATAATTGGTCTGGCAGTGAAAAGAGAAGTGAAGTGCGGTCTTGGGCTGCTTTTCCAGCTTCAGATACATTAATCTTGCACATGGTTGGAAATCGTTTTTGCGAGAACATAAAACGCCAGCACAAGTCGAACAACGTCATGCTCATTATTGATTTTCAGCGCGGCGTATATCATCAGCGATGTCACGACCCAGATTGTAAAGGGATGGAACCTCAATCACGTAATTTACCGGATGATGTTTTAAAAAGAAACGGACGTATTCTTCCCTTTGAGCTACAGGGAGAAGATCCAAAATGCGAAAGTGATGAAGACGAATTTTGGAAATCAGTAGTTGAAACAACACAACAGACTGAAAGCGTAATTCCAAAATGCGAAAGTGATTCAGATGAGTTTTGGGAATCGATTGTTAAGACTAAGACGAAGCATATGGCTTAGATATACAGAAAAGTACTGTACTAAAATTTTAGAATCCTCCCATCCCGGGCGGCATCGGAGGAACTCCCGCACCATCTTTTTGAGGTAAGTCTGTAATCATGCATTCTGTGGTCAGCATCAAAGATGCAACGCCGGCAGCATCAACGAGAGCTGTTCGCACGACTTTTAATGGATCAATCACACCAGCTTTTACCATGTCACAAAATTCATCCGTCGCCGCGTTATAACCCATACCTTTGTCTTCGAAACTCAAAACCTTTTCCACTATGACAGAGCCTTCAACGCCTGCATTGTTCGCAATTGTTCGCATCGGGACTTTCAAAGCTGCGCGCACAATTTGTACGCCAATTTTTTGATCAAAAATTGTCAATGAATCTTCCAATTTACGAAGAGCTTTCGTAGCATGAAGCAACGCCGTGCCACCACCGGGTACAATCCCCTCTTCAACTGCAGCTTTCGTTGCGTTAAGTGCATCTACGACACGATCTTTCTTTTCGCCTACTTCTACTTCGGAAGCACCACCTATTTTCAAAACCGCAACTCCTCCCGAAAGCTTTGCCAGTCTCTCAGTCATTTTTTCTCTATCGTAATCAGACTGAGATTCAGCGATTAGGTCTCGTAACTGCTCGCATCGTTCTTCGATTGCTGACTTTTCTCCTGCACCGTCTAGTAAAATAGTATCATCTTTCGAAACAGTTACTTTTTTTGCAGATCCTAGCATTGACATCTCAACTTCTTCGAGTTTGTATCCGAGATCTTCGCTAATAACAGTTCCACCGGACAAAATCGCAATATCTTGCAAATTCGACTTTCTGTTGTCCCCAAATCCTGGAGCTTTAACTGCACAGATTTTTACTCCACCTCGCAGTTTATTAACTATTAAAGTTGCGAGAGCCTCGGACTCTACATCTTCAGCGACAATGAGCAATGGTCTTTGAGTCTTTAGAACAGATTCCAGAATAGGCAACAACGGCGTCAAACCAGAAATTTTTTTCTCAAAAATCAAAATGAAGGGATTCTCGAGCTCACATTTTTGTGTTTTTGGGTTTGTGACAAAGTATGGAGAAATATAACCTCGGTCAAATTTCATTCCTTCCACAACCTCTAATTCATTTTCGAGTGTTTTACCATCCTGTATATATAAAAGAACAAAAGGTTAGTCTCTATTTATCTCCTTTTTTATGAAGCTGCGTGCTAAATATGTTGCGCTCATCATTTCGTTTTTTATTTCTCACATTTTCAATAACACAAAATTTGTGTGGTTTCTCTTTGAGTCAGTGTAACTATGACTATATAATCCATCAATAGCGAAAGTTCGCACACGAATGTACGCTTAGCTAAATAAAGCAATTCTTTGACATCATCCTCAAGATTAATCCAGTTTTGTTGTGTGATGAAAATAACAAAAAATAACAAAAACAAGAACAATACAAGTAAAAACAAAGTTGGAAAAAAACGACACGTACCGCGCAAGTAATCACGCCCTCTTTTCCTACTTTCTCCATGGCTTTGGCAATTAAATCCCCAATTTCACGCTCACCATTAGCAGAAATTGTGCCCACTTGCGCGATTTCTTCCGTAGTTGAAATCATTTTTCTCGTGGACTGCAACTCCTTCAAAATGATATCAACGGCTTGTTGAATACCTCTTCTCAAATCCATCGGATTCATCCCGGCGGCCACAGATTTGCATCCTTCACTAAATATGGCTCTCGTTAAAACAGTTGCCGTGGTGGTACCGTCACCTGCTACGTCGTTTGTGGAAACTGCAACTTGTTTCACGAGAGAAGCTCCCAAGTTCATCATTTTGTCCTGAAATTCAATGTTTTTTGCAACTGTTACGCCATCTTTTGTTATTTTTGGCGGGCCGTAGTTTTGTTCAATGACTACATTTCTACCTTTTGGTCCCAAAGTGACTTGTACGGCATCGGCTAAGCGATCACATCCTTGAAGTATGAGTGCTCTAGCTTCGATTCCAAACTTTAAGTCCTTCGAGGCGTATCCGCGCGCAATCTGAAAAACTTTTCCTCCTCCTCGATTGTTTCTGAAAAGAAGATTTCCAACCAAAGAAGTTGAGGAAGAAGAAGATGATGATGATGATGAAGTGCTGCTGCTGAGGCTATACATATATAATAAAGATAATCAAAGAAGTAAATAAGATCATCAGCAATTTTTATAAATAAAAGAATTTAAATAAATAAACACACGTGTGTGCGCTAATCATTATTAAAAAAGAATGAATGAAGAAGAGAAGAGAGACGGCGCATTTTACATTCAATCGAAAACACACGACGACGGCGACGACGACGACGACGTGTTGTATAGACAACAAATAGCTTCATTAAAAGAACGAACGAACGAAAGATTCATCATACCTTGATGTAGCTACACGCGACAATGGCTTGAGTGAACGTCTAATCATCTTTAAACGAGTAAATATTCTAGAGAAGGGAAAAGAAGCTGATGATGAGAAAAGAAGAATATTGATACGCGAGGCAACTTTTTTTTTCTGCTGATCAGCTGACAGGCTGATGCTGCCGCTTGGTCATGATGACAACAGGAAGGTGAGCGAAGAAAAAGAAAATCGCACGTCGTTGTTATACCATTATACATTACAAAAGAATTAATCACGCAATCGCGCCCGCCGGCAGAGCGGAGCAAAGCAAAGCAAAGCAAAGCGAGATCAAAATACCAGCAGGCAAAACACTACGAATGAACCTAGCAAAAGTAGCATCCAGCTGAGCAGCGCTTGCTGCTGAGCATAGCCAGGGCTTTCTCCTGTAACTAAAAGTCTAAAACCAAACTGAAATGCAACTCCTGGAACGGTTGACCCAAATCTTCTGTTATTCTGTTGCGGATAAGCTTCCGCAACTCGAGCTAAACCTCCGACGTTATTTAAATTCGCTTGCGCAAAATCACCGTTTGAGTAAGGATTTGGAGGCAAATTAACTCCTTGCGGTCGAGATGGAATCTTTGATTTTTCCAAGTCGCCGCTAGCAGCGTTTCCCTTCAGAGGCTGTGAATCTGATTCGTTACCATACAATGGAATGAGCAACTCTTCTACAATATCTTTATTGCAAACGGGACAGTTTTGATGAATCGGGTGCATTATTAGCCACCTGTTATTCATCAGTAAAAGAATGTAGTATTGAGTTATTAGTAATGTTTATTACGTTGATTGTAGAAAAATGTTTTGCTTGCCGCCTCTCTTTCTTCAATCGCAATTTGTTCATCATTCAATCATTCATCTTTCTCTTTCTCTCTCTCTATCATTCGTCTCCGTCAAGACGTACGTGGGACGAAGCGCCGCGAACAAAAGTGAAAGAAAGAGAAAAAGAGAGAGAGAGAGAAATCAAAGATCTCGTGTTTAAAAAGATTATACGTACAAAAAAAAGAAACGAAGACGAGGAAGAAACTTACTTGTGAATACATGGCCAACAATATAAATGACCGCACTGTGTAATAATAGGTTCTACCGCAGTCTCTAAACATATGTTACACTCCCAAAGTGCTTTAGGTGCCGCTTTTCGTACAGGTTTTTGTTGTTCTTTATTAGTATCACCCTCATTACGTGATGTCGTCGTCTGGTTCTTTGGGATTACTTCTTCTTCTTGTTTTTCTCCTTCTTTGTTATTGTCTTTGTGTTGTTCTAAGTGATGATGAGACATTTTTGATAGGATAAAAGAGATTGATATAAAAGATCGGAATCTTCTTCTTATTATTATCTATTGACGTCGTTAATATTTATGTATGCCGCAAATGTGAACAGCGAGAACTCCCAAAACGTATGAGTTTTCACTGATGATGGTGATGGTGAAATCCCACAACCCTAATAAAAATGAAAAAAACTTTTATAAGCATCGAACAGTCGAAAAAGGAAGGATAGAAGGACATCAAAAGTACAAAAGACAAAAGATGAAAACATGGAAAACATGGAAAAGAAAGAAAGAAGAAGTAGGATTTGCGCACAACGCCACCCGCTTCATCGGTCGCCGCTAATAACAATTAACTCATTACAACAAATACACTAATTAAATAGAAAATACATAAAGTAACTATGTCGTAATTTAATCTATGATGACTACGGTAGTTTACGCTTGTAGGTCTCAATAACATTATTAAATGTTGTATAATATCACGTTACTCTTCTTATTCTTTCTTACTTTCTTACGACTATTATCATTATCATCGTTTTCCTAATCCGACGTTGGAAACAACTGCCGCCTCATCAGCCGCGAGTTTGTTCTCGGCATAGCCTTCAATTGGAGGTGTTGCCACGGGCATTCTGCGTTTTGGCGAAAATAGTGTGTGATCTTCCGTCCAAGCGTGATCGCGAAGAAACCCTTCCGGTAATGCGTTGCATGCCTCCGCTTTCAACCTAATTTTATCGTTCAAATCTTTCTGCATTTCTCTGTGTTGAGCCATTTTTTTTCTGCTATATTCTTTCGATTTTTCTTCAAATTCCTCGAGGTCTTTCTTTGAAAGTTTCCTCTGTTCTTCCGTGATTTCGGTCGGTTCTATTGCTTTCACGAGTAAGTTGATGTATTTATCTAAAGCGGCGTCTAATTTTGGATCTCTTTTGATTTCACCCATGCCCCCAGATCCTTTCTTCTTTGTACCACCACTGCGCTTGCCTTGACTCGATTTCGATTTACTACTACTACTACTACTACTTGATGATGATGATGATGTTTTCTTCGCCGCCTTTGCGTACGTACGCGTTACTATTTGTGATAAAGATGATGATTGTTGTGATGGGAGAATAATCATTGATCGATATAGCGATATGATTGCATTATTATTTGCCGAAGATGACACGGTTTCTAGAAAGAATCGTCGTAAACCTCCTCCTCCTCTCATTATTTTTTTTTATAGTTCGCTCGCGCGCGTGCTGATTGTTTGCCGATCGCTGCTGGCTGATGCATGAAAAGAAAATGAATAAATTTATTCTTTTACAAAATTGTACTAAGGCCAGGCGTTATTACGTATCACAGAAGTGTACTTTCTATAAAGTTCTACAAAGTTCGAGGACGAGTACTTCGTCATCAAACCCGTCTCGCAAACCTTCGACATTTTTACAGAACAACTTCGTCTCCGAAAGAAGTTCGATATCTTTTCTCGTCATTAAAGTCTTAAAGAGCGCCCGATTCTGCGGAGCTCTTAAAGGTGGATCTGCTATAAATATTTGACCACCATTTGGTTTCACAAATTTGCTAACAAAATCGCTCACTGGTTCAACCGCGTGCTTTTCGTATAATACATCAGCGGCTACTAAAATATCAAATTTATTTTTCTCGAACATATCGCACTTATTCCAATCGAGCACTTCGAATTTACATATGCTTTCTAAATTATTGAGTTTTGCACTCAATCTAGCGCACTCTAAACATAACGGTTCTCTATCATACAATGTAACTGACTTGGCACCTAACAGAGCTAAAGACAAACCGACTAAACCTAAGCCACAGCCAATTTCCGCGACGTCTTTCCCTCTAATTGAAACCGCTTTTGTCGTCGCTAAGTGCTGGGATAAAGCTCTCGCTGAAGGCCATAGAGCGGCCCAGAATGGATCGGCGTTCATTTCATTACGCGCTATGTAATAATCTAAAACAGAATCTTCCGATTTTGGTCGACAAATGCTAATATTTATACCCGCTGCCGTCAGTTCAACTCGTTCGTATGTTAAATCGAATGGTAGACTACTACTAGATTCAACTGTATCTTTTTTTATATCCGATGGTGTGATAAAAACACGAGTCTTATTTCGACTATCGTTCTTGCTCTTCCTTCTCCACGCCGTTTTATTATTATTATTATCAGTAGTAGCAGTAGCAGTAGTAGTAGTAGTAGCAGTAAATAACATCATATTTGTGCGGTAGTGTGGTGTGGTAGCGGGTGCAGATATAAAAAAAAGTGGCGAAAAAGTGCTCTCTCTTTTTACCAAACTTTTGCCAAATCGTCAATAACAAGAATATATATTATATTATATAATATATACGTTTAAAAGATTGCAGATCTCGCGCGTTCGAGTTATACTAGGTCGACGAGACGACGACGACGATGGTTCTCGTTCTTAAATCTATCACAGATTCCAGCAGATCATCAACGATACTAAGAACAAGAAATAGTAATAAATCAACTTCATCCTCCTCGACTATTCGAAGGTTGTTCTGTAAACCTACTACTTGCTCGCGGCGATTATTACAAAACTTCTCTATCGTCGGTCGTCATCGTCATCGTCGTCATGGATCGAGATCAAACCAAAAACAGGAACATCAAAATCGAAATCGAAATCAAATTCTTTCCGCGATTACTTCTCCAACAGCTGGGGCGGACTCGAGATCAGATTCTCCTTCGAGCTCAGCGTCTTCATCGAATGAACTCAATAATAACGCAGCGGCGTTATTAGCTGGCGTGAAGAGCATGTACGTCTTGAACTCAAAACTCAAAACGAGAGAGGTTTTTGGCGAGTACGAGTTTGTAGTTATGCAAAAGATCAATACCCCTCACGATGTTATCGTGAAAGTAACGACTAATGGAGTGAAATATTGCGTCACAATCGAGACAACTTTAGATTGTAAGAACGATAACGACTCGCTTTTCCTTCACTGGGGAGTAGCAAAAGATCCAAAGAATTTGTATGAATTCAAAGAACCAGAAATTGCATTGCGACCGGAGAATACACGTCCATTCGATGTGAACGCATGCCAAACACTTTTCAAGTCAAGGAAAAATCGCGATCGATTGAGAACGAAAGTCGGAGGTTCGATTGAAATTTCGGGAGATATAACAGACGCAGTGCAAGCTATTAACTTTGTGATAAGAGACGAAAAATCGAACCAATGGTTCAAGCCACAAAACGAAGGATGCTTCCATGTCAAAATACCAACTCCACCACCTGCAAAGGTAGAAGTAAACGAAACTTTCGTGGAAGAAGAAATTGATGTTGAAGAAATGGCCGAAATCGAAGTCGAAATCGAAGATGAACCAAAATCTCTTCCTCCTCCTCCGACAATTTCCGCTAAAGAAAGCGAAATTACCAACGATGACGGTGACGAAATAGAATCTTCGGCAGTATTGAGTTCTGGCGATCTGTTTAAGCGTATTATGGAGCGTGAAGCTAAGAAAAGACAAAAGTCAAAAACAGCCGCTCAACTTAATTCAATCGCTTATAGCAACGATACGAACTCTCCTAGTAGCTCAGTGGATACAATCAAAGAGGGCTTAGCAACAACTGCGACGAAAAATAATAATAACAAATTCATTTTCCGCGAAGGTAAAACATATGAGAAGAAAATGGTACCGAAGATAGTAAAATCAAAAGTTAGAAAACGTGTGCTCACTGAAATCCAAGTTCCGGTGAAGCTCATAGAAGGTCCATGGGTTGACAGTGGTGGCTTAAATTCAACGATATTTTTGGAATCTGAAAATGCATACCGTATTGGCGCGCTAGTAGAAGGTAACTCGTTCTCTTCATTCGAGAAGAAGAATGGCTCAGTGACTTGTAGAATTGAAACGAATATTCCTGGCGACATACATCTGCATTGGGGCATCGTTCCACGTGGTGGAAGGTCAGATTTGTGGACTGCACCTCCAGAAGCAATGCGGCCACCAAAAACAAAATTGCATGACGATCAGGCAGTACAAACTCCGTTGAAGAGAGTAACGCATCCATTGCTTGGCTCTCACAGTTTCATTGAACTCGATTTCAATATTGTTTCTCTTTCACAAGTACGTTTTTGTTTAGTAGAGAAGAATGCAAAGGACGTGTGGTTCGATAACTCTGGACAGGGATACTCTATTCAGCTTCCAGAATTACAGAGGTCAGATCCGAAGATGTCTCCGAAGCAGATGCAAGAAAACGTTTCAAAGAAGATTGAAGAAACCGAGCAAAAGATTTTAGTGAGTCTCGGTGTAGCAGCAGAGACTAAAGAAAAGTCTGAAAAAGCATACAACGCGTATATTTCTCTCTCGAAGATTTCTGCATCATCCGGAGACACAACTGATCTAAATGAGCTCAGAACCATGGTTGAAGAAGTAGATTCAAAATATATGGAACTAATGCAAGCAGTTGGATCAGCATCGAACATTGCCCAAGCAGCCGCGATTGATTTGCAAATTTCCTACGAAGAACAAATGGATATGTTTGGTTTTACATTGGATGTTATGAATGTTTCCACTCATAAGAGTTTGACCGTTCCCGAGGATGAAGTATTAACTGAAGCCTCCGTTCGAATTTGGTATGATGGAGTTATAGATGCAATTTTAAAGGCTGAAAAGAAAGCTGAGGCTGTGCAGCGTGGTCTGATTTCGTTGAAGAAAGATCTCGAACTACAAATTGAGACAGAGAAAGCGGAAGTACAAAAGAACGAAGCCGATGAGAAGATGAGAATATTGAAACGTCAAGCAGAAGCTGCCCGTTCATTGGCAAAGGAAATAGACATTGAAAAGCTTCAACAGCCGAAATCAACAGAAATAAAGAAAGCTATGGGCGGCCGGGAAATTCTTCTTCAAGGCTTTCATTGGGATTCGAGCAGAATTAAAGGTGCAACGGAATCATGGTATACTCATGTACTTTCATTGCTTCCGAAAATCAAAGAATATGGTTTCAACACTGTTTGGCTTCCACCTCCCACTGATTCAGTTTCTTATGAAGGCTATATGCCCAGGGATTTATACACACTCGATTCTAAATATGGCACTGAAAAGGAGCTGCGAGCTCTCGTGAAAGCTTTTCATGACGTTAATATTATCGTGCTTGGTGATGCAGTACTTAATCATAGATGTGCACACGCTCAAGGCTCAAACGGTATTTGGAATCAATTTGGAGGCAAATTAGCTTGGGACGAACGCGCGATTGTTTGTAACGACCCAAACTTTGGTGGTAAAGGAAATCGTGGAGAAGGAGAGTGCATTCATTGCGCCCCCAATATTGACCACTCGCAGGATTTCGTGAAAAGGGATATCACAGAATGGCTTCAGTTTATGAGACGCGAAATTGGTTTTGATGGTTGGCGTCTAGACTATGTGAAAGGTTTTAGCGGGAGACATGTGAGCGACTACATCGAAGGAACCGATCCAGAATTCTCGGTTGGAGAGTACTGGGATTCTTTGAGCTACCAAGACGACGGTAAGCCTCGCCATCCTCAGAACGATCATAGAGGTAGGATCATTAAATGGATTGAAGCTGCGGATCCAAGCAGAAAAAAGAGCTCAGCACCTGGTTCAACTGGGCAGACCAATCCAGGAGCTTTTGATGTTACGCTTAAGGGTATTTTGCATGCTGTGATGGAATATCAGGAATACTGGCGCCTTACCGATAATGATGGGAAACCTTCCGGTCTTCTTGGATGGTGGCCGAGTAGAGCTGTCACGTTCATCGAAAATCATGACACTGGAAGTACCCAAGGTCATTGGAGATTCCCCTCTGGAACTGAGATGCAAGGATACTGTTATATTCTAACTCATCCAGGCACTCCTTGCGTGTTCTGGGATCATATGTTTGAGGATGGCTGGAGCCATTTGCACAAACCGATTCGAGATTTACTTGCGATCAGGAAAAAAATGGATATACATTCGAGGTCAAAAATTGAGATTGTTCCCTTATCAAATGGCAAAAAAGTTTACGCCGCTAAGATTGATGACTGCTTGTATATGAAAATTGGTCCCGAAGATTGGTCTCCCCCAAGCCAAGATGGGAACTGGGAAGTTGCAACTTTTGGGGCCAATTATTGTGTATGGTGTAAACACAAAACTGAAACAGAAAGAATGTCATCGGGTCCGAGATAAGACAATATAAAACGGGATTTAAAACAAACATCTGAAAAAGATATATATCAGATCTCCGGACATGTAGTAGAATTAGTCTTTATTACGTATTGAAACTATTTTTTTCGCGCGGGACGAACGAGCATCGTACAATTATTTGGACCGACCATAGTTGGTTCATTTTCTAGTTCAAAATCATTGAGCCAACCTTGAACTCGCTTCATGACGTCCTTGCCTTGCATTAGACGTTTCTCAATTCCGGATTCGTCTTTTGAATTTTTAAAATTTATGCGGAACAGAACTTTGTGACCTTCCAGCAAGAACTTATTCGCATTTTCTGTCTTTTTACTCAAATCGTGATCGTCAATCCTAGATGTGATTCGTAATTCACGAACAACGTCGTTCTTTCTTCTCAAAACCAGTTTCTTCTTTTGTTCTTTTTCTCTCTTTTTCTGTTCAAAACGGAAAGTCTCGTAATCTATTAATCTACACACTGGCGGTGAAGCGTTTGGGCTCACCTCGACGAGGTCCAGATTTGCCTTGTTCGCTTTCTGTAACGCTTTATCGATTGATAGGATTTCGTGCGTAGATTTATCTTCCTCGCCCTCTTGTCCATCAGACTTCGTAGCGCCTACAAGTCTTACGAACCTGGCAGTAATTTCCTTGTTCACTCTTAGACCAACTCTTGGTGGCTCTGAGTTTGCATCTTCGCGCGAGGATTTCCGTCTCTCTACCACCATCATAAAACTTGCACTCGAATGTATTTGTCTCTGTCGTTGTTCTTTAGCGTTCGTTATATTTCGTATCGCGGGTGAGGATATATAATTCACATATTCCCTTCCTAAATTGCTATTTGTCCTTTTGCTGCTAGTCCTAATAGGAGTCCTAGAAGAAGTAGTACTATTATTATTATCATGAAGATGAGGAGGAGGAGGAGGAGGACTATTCACGACATCAGAACGACAACGACGTTGCAGTGAAACTCTTCCAGTGTTCGACCACCGTCGCGTTGTTTGGTTTATTACAAAAACTAGCGATGGTTGAGATTGTAACAGGGACCAAATTTGTTCTCTCCTTATTCGTACTCTTTTTTGCCACATCTCTCTCTCTGTGTATATGTATATGTATATGTTTAGTTATACTTGCATGATGATGTTGAACATGCACGAAAAACACACAAAAAGTCAAAAAGACAAAAACCGAAAAAAACAGGCGGGCGGGCTAATTTTTTAGAGCTGTTCTTTTCCGTGACGCCTGAATTCATAATAGTAATTAAAAATGGCCGTTATCACTGAGCTGAAACCAGGGGAGAGTGCGGGGTTAGGATTAGGTCATAATGCTGATGTACGTTTTGTGTTTTTGTTCTTTTTTATTGTTTCTTGACACAGAGCGCGTTTAGTTTTTAGTGCACAAACAACGCACGCGCGAGGAATTAAAAGAATATAAATCATTTCGCGTGTTTGCAAAAGGAGAGATTTGAACCAAATGTTCTTCTTCGTCGTCGTCGTCTTCGCCGTCTTTCTCATTTCATTCTTCGATATGTACGTACTCAACACGCACACGCACACAAACTTACAGAGGCTATATTTTTGACATCGATACTTTGTATGATCGCTAACTCTTCCTCTTCTTCTTCTTCCTCTTTCTTTCTTGTTTTAACAACAAAAAGTTACCTCCTAAACCAAAGAGAAAAAACGCAGCCACTGCTGCAAATAAGACAAACGTTACACCTTTAGCTAAAGAGAAAGTGCTCCCAAAGAAAGTGAACGAACAAATCGTCTCACTCGTTTTCCAAATTGCTCTTTTCTTCGGTTTAATTGGGTCGATAATAGTCTTGTTCATTTTATACTTGTTGAAAGGAAACAAAAAATGATTATTAGTTTAGCGCAGTATACCCGGTACTTGTAGTCTCGTTTTAAAAAATATTAAATTAGTGACTCCTAACAACGACAAACCGCGAGTACTTTAGCTTCCTCGCACTTGATGCTGTGCATGTGTGTGTGTGCGCGTTTATTTCTGATTTTTATCCAACTCCTCGACGAGAGCTTTTTCTTCGTTGCTGATCTTGTTCGGAATCGTTACTTTCACCTTTACGTATTGATCGCCTCTAACGTTGGGGTTACCCAACTTTGGTACGCCTCTTTTCGCCATAAGTAACGTCGCCCCGGGCTGGACTCCAGTAGGAATTTTCAAATCCACCGTGCCATCAACAGTTCGCACCTTTACCGTCGTACCCAATATAGCTTTAGTGTACGGAATAGTCACAGTTGTGCTTATGTTTATGCTCTCAAAACGCTTCAAGTCTGGATCTTCGCGAACGGCAATGAAAACATAGAGATCCCCTGGGGGTCCACCTTTTCTACCTGCATTTCCTTCTGATCTCACGCGCAAACGCGAGCCGGAATCTACTCCGGCAGGAACTCGCAACGAAATTCGTTTACTTTTTCGAACTCTACCATCACCGCCACACTTTGGGCAAGGCGTGGAAGTCTGACCGTTACCACCGCATGCCTGGCAAGTTGTAACTTGCTGAAAGTTACCAAGCGGTGTACGCACGGTTGCAATCACTTGACCTTGGCCGCCACAAGTTCCACACGTGCTAGGACGCGTGCCGGCTTTGACGCCAGAGCCAGAGCATGTATCACA
>Ga0115004_10001856_pt1 | contig 17452 bp, 9 predicted proteins | sample ArcticOcean_MG_C_10_FD_88737 | JGI IMG/M metagenome (GOLD analysis project Ga0115004, IMG submission 88737) | Marine microbial communities from western Arctic Ocean - ArcticOcean_MG_CB11_90 | ecosystem: Environmental > Aquatic > Marine > Oceanic | place: Arctic Ocean: Canada Basin | collected...
AGAGTCTTTGGCGCAACCGCCAGCTCATTGTACAAATGACCAGGCGTGAAGTCGTCGGTCGCTACAAAGGTTCGGCCATGGGTTTAGCCTGGTCGTTTTTTAACCCCGTGTTTATGCTGGTGGTGTACACCTTTGTGTTCTCGGTTGTGTTCAAAGCACGCTGGGGTGTTGGGGGAGAAGACAGTAAACCGCTGTTTGCTGTAGTACTGTTTGCGGGCATGATCGTGCACGGGTTGCTTGCAGAGGTGCTAAATCGTGCCCCTAGCTTGATTCTTTCTAATGTTAACTACGTTAAAAAAGTTGTATTCCCCATTGAGATACTGCCCATCATCAGCATGGGTGCAGCACTGTTTCACAGCATGATCAGTTTATGTGTGTTACTCATTGCCTTTGTTATATTCAACGGCTATTTGCATTGGACAACAGTTTTCATCCCACTGGTATTACTGCCATTCGTTATTCTTACCCTTGGCCTTGCGTGGATGTTGGCGGCAATAGGCGTTTTTCTGAAAGATGTAGATCAATTGATTGGTGTGGTGACCACGGTGATGTTGTTTTTAGCGCCCGTGTTTTACCCGGTGGCAGCAGTGCCAGAAAGGCTCCGTCCATTTATTATGGCTAACCCGCTTACCTTCATTATTGAGCAGGCGCGAGAAGTGCTGATATGGGGCCATTATCCAAATTGGATGGGATTGGTTATTTATACCGTTGCCGCTACCGTAGTTACTTGGGCTGGTTATGCGCTCTTCCAAAAGACCAGAAAAGGATTTGCAGATGTCCTCTAACGATATAGCCATCCGCGTCAACAGTCTCAGTAAGTGCTATCAAATCTACGACGCCCCGCGAGATCGTCTCAAACAGTTCATTATGCCGAGAATGAGGCGTGCAGCAGGTAGGCAGCAAAAACAATACTTCAGGGAATTCTGGGCACTCCAAGACGTTTCCTTTGAAATAAAAAAAGGTGAAACCATCGGCATTATTGGACGTAATGGTTCTGGTAAATCGACTTTACTGCAAATGATTTGCGGCACACTTACGCCTACCAGTGGCAGCATTCAAACCAATGGTCGCATTGCAGCGTTGCTGGAGCTTGGTTCTGGATTTAACCCAGAATTTACAGGACGTGAGAACGTTTATATGAGTGGTGCTGTGCTGGGATTGACTAGAGATGAAGTCGATGCAAAATTTGATGAAATCATTGCTTTTGCTGGTATAGGCGAATTTATTGATCGGCCAGTTAAAACCTATTCTAGTGGGATGTACGTAAGGCTTGCATTTTCAGTAGCAATAAATGTAGATCCTGGTATTTTAATTGTAGATGAAGCTTTAGCCGTTGGAGATGTTAACTTCCAAGCTAAGTGTATGCAAAAGTTTGAAGCTTTTCGAAATAAGGGTATAACAATTATATTGGTAAGCCACGATTTAGGATCAATTCTTCAGTTTAGTGATAGGTGTGTTTTGTTGGACAAAGGTATTCATTTGAATATTTTCAACCCTAAAGAGGCTGTTGATTCGTTTAAAAAGCTAATGATTAGCATACCTAACCCTACGTTAAGAAACCAATATCAAATAAGCCCTAGGCTTCTAGATTTTCAAAATGGCGCATGCAGTTCAACGTACATCTTGAATACGGAGGGGTGTGAAATTTATGGTAATTTTAAGGTTTCCATTATTGATTTCGGGATATTTGACTCGGCGAACGTTTTAACTGAGCAAAAACTGGCCCTTGGTGAAGTGTATTCATTCAAGATGAAATTGAAATTTCATGAGGATATTAAAGAACCAATTTTTACACTGACAATTAGAGATCTGACAGGTAAGGAAATCGTTGGAACAAACACCAAAAATGAACTGGTATCAACAGGTGCTGTTGCGCAAATGAGCCTTGTTGAAGTTTCGTTTACACAGGTATTACGTTTAGCCCCAGGTAATTACTTGATAACATTTGCGTGCTCTGGTTTTGATGGTGATGAATTTGTTGTTTATGAAAGGTTGTACCACATTATCTTAATTGAAGTTTATAGCCACAAAAAAGTGGTTGGGTATTTCGACATGGAAGCGAAAATTGATGTTAATTACATTTGAGTAAAGTCATGACATCAGAAATTCATATCTTTATTGTTTGGGATAATGCATCAAATTTTTCCAAACAAATAATTAAGGATTTAAGTAGTTGCGTTACGATTAAGCAAGTACTAAAAGTGACATGGAGCACCTCACTTTTTTCGGAAAACCTTACTCGTTTTTATGGGCAAAACCTTCCCCCTGACTGTGATAAAGAGAAGCATATTGGTAATGGTCCATTTCATTTAATAGTGGTTGAAGACTTAAATCCTAATTATGAAGAGCGGGAAACAACTAAGGGTAAGTTAAGTGTAAATGCGAATATATTTGATTTAAAGCAAAAGTACAGGTTAATGACTGGGGGTGGCCACAAAATTCATGCAACAAATAATTCAATTGAAGCAAAACATGACATTTGGCTACTTTTGGGTAAAGATTCTACGCAGTATTTTAAGATTAAAAATTGGGATGGGGATATACCGGAGATTAGTGCTGACTTGATTGGAGCTAATGGTTGGCAATCAATCACAGAGCTCTTTGATACACTTAATTTTTTGGTGAAGTATATTGTTCTTAGGAACTTTGAATGCCTTCCTCACAATTACCATATGGATGCGCATGGTGATATCGATATCTTAGTTGAAGTAGTAGAAGAAGCTATTTTTATTGCTAATGCAAAAAGAGTCTTTCCAGATGAGACCCGTGTCCATTTTTATATACAAATTAATAATAATTTTGTTCCTTTTGACTTTAGGTACGTTGGTGATAATTATTACGATTCAAATTTTCAGCAAGAGATGCTGGATTATAGGGAGTTGTCAAATGGAGGCTTCTTTAAACCAACAAATGAGCATTATTTTTACTCCTTGCTCTATCATGCATTAATTCACAAACCTAGTTTTTCACTTGATTATTCAGATAGATTGAAAAATATTGCTTTCGAATTCGGACTTAATTTCTTTGGTGAAGAGTCGCATGGCGTTCGTTTGCTTACTTCTTTCTTTTATCATAATGACTTTCTGTTTGTTAAGCCTATTGATTTATCAGTTCATTATCGAGAGGCGGTAATTTCTAATTATTATTTACCTCATCTTTTGCCTCCAACAAATATCTTAGGTGTAATTGAACAAGCCACTGATATCACTGTGCTATCTACAGAGTTGCGCCAACATTGTACAGATTGGCCATCGTTATATCACTTGTCGGGCACACGGGCGAATATTCTGCGGCCATTTTCTGCCTCACTTACTGGTGATGTTCTTGAAATTGGCGCTGGTTGCGGTGCCATCACACGTTATCTTGGTGAGTGTGGCGCCAACGTTTTAGCACTTGAGGGTAGCCCGCGCCGAGCAAGCATAGCTCGCTCCCGCACTAGAGATTTGGGCAATGTCACCGTTTTAGCCGAAAAGTTTGACCAGTTTCAATGCGACCACCAATTTGACGTGATTACATTAATTGGCGTCCTTGAATACGCTAATCTCTTTACATCTGGAGAAAACCCGACACTTACGATGTTGGAGCGCGTTCGTGCCTTGCTCAAGCCTGAGGGCAAGCTTATTATTGCTATCGAAAATCAGTTGGGTTTGAAATACTTTGCTGGCGCACCTGAGGCTCATTTTGGTGAGGCAATGATAGGCATTGAAGGGCGTTATCACAAAGATCAGTCGCAAACTTTTGGCCGTAAAGTGTTAGAAAATATGCTGGAACAGGCTGGGTTTTCTACCTCTGAATTCCTTGCGCCATTTCCAGACTACAAACTTCCTATTTCTATTGTTACAGAAGAAGGCTTTGCGAATGAAAACTTCGACGCATCTGCATTCGCTTGCCAAAGCGTACGGCGCGATCCGCAACTGCCAACTTATTGCAACTTTTCCTTAGAGTTGGCATGGTCAGAAGTTTTTAAAAATGAGCTGGGTCTGGATCTTGCTAATTCGTTTCTAATTATGGCTTCACCTAATGCCAAGGAGCTTGTAGATTCAGGAGTGTTGACTTACCACTACAGTACGGAACGTATCAAGGCGTACTGTAAAGAAACATTGTTTACCTGTAACGATGGCAAAGATGTTCGTGTCGAATACCAGCGGCTAGGAGTGCTTAATGAAAACGCGGATAAAGAAAATAATCCCCTGATTAAATTTATTTGCCCGGATACAGACAAGTACGTTCTAGGCAGCCCACTTTCTCAGGAATTTATTAACATTGTAATGAGCCATGACTGGACCTTTGAACAAGTAGGCCGGTGCATATTGCGCTATTTATCAATAGTTGAAGCATTTGCTAAATCAATAGATATGTCAGCTGATGTTACATCCCCCTACGCAAAATTACCTGGCGATTTCTTTGATGTAATACCGCAAAATATCATCATTCGTGATGATGGCAATGCATTTCTCATCGATAAAGAATGGCAGTTATCCTCTCCTGTAGAAGTAGGGCATCTGATTTTTCGGTCATTAGTGTCTTTGATTAATTCAATAACCAAATTCAAACCACATACATCTAAGCTTAATATGACCCGTTATGAGTTTATTGATAATACGCTTTCTGCTGTTGGTTTAAGTTTAAAAGAAGCTGATTATTCTAGATATGTCGCGCTTGAGGCAGATATACAGCATCGCGTAACGGGACGTTCAGCAGAGAGCTTTCTCAATTGGGGAAAAAGTCATTTTTTGCCAATTTTCAGCCTCGATCCAGCGTTAGTGCAAAATCAGGTGGCAAGCCTCAATCAAATGTTAGCGGAGCGTGAAAGTCAGGCGGCAAGCCTCGTTGCTGAACTCGAAGAACAGCGAGCGAAGTTTCTTGTAAGTAGCTCTTGGCGTTTAACGAGACCCTTACGTGTAGTACGGCGCTGTATTGCATCTCCCGTTCAGCAAATAAGACGGTACACCAAAGGAATACTACAGATAGGAAAGAAGGGGTATCAATCACTACCGCTTAGCTATCAAACCAAGGCAAAACATAGACAGTTTCTTGCCAAAATATTCCCTCGTTTATTGCTGGCATCAGGGAGTCACTCTGGGACAGTTTCAGCATTAAATATTCCCACCCTAAGTGTCAGTGAAAGTCCTGTTTACGAAGCAGTCGATTTAGTAATACCTACCTCTGATAACCCGCTGGTTACAATAATTATTCCTATTTATGGCCAGATTAGCTATACGTTACGATGCCTTACTTCCATCATGAATAATTTACCACAAGCTGCATTTGAACTAATCGTGGTCGATGATTGTTCGCCAGATGATTCATTTGATGTGTTATCAAAAGTTAAAGGTATCCGCTTACTACGTAACGAACAAAATCAGGGGTTTATACGTTCGTGCAATGCTGGAGCAAGTGAAGCCAAGGGTGCCTATCTTTACTTTCTGAATAACGACACCGAAGTCACCAGAGGCTGGCTGGATGAGTTGCTGCGTACTTTTAGTGAGTTTCCTGGCACGGGACTGGCAGGCTCCAAATTAGTCTACCCCGATGGTCGATTGCAAGAAGCTGGCGGCATAATATGGCAAGATGGCAATGCTTGGAATTACGGACGACTCCAGGACCCTCTCCTGCCTGTATATAACTATGCCAGAGAAGTAGATTTTTGTTCAGGTGCGTCAATCATGGTTCCAAAAATTCTTTTCAATGAGCTGGAGGGCTTTGACGAGCATTACTTACCTGCTTATTGTGAAGATGCTGATTTGGCACTCAAGATACGTGATCAAGGTTACCGTGTCATTTACCAACCCATGTCCACGGTCTTTCATTATGAAGGAATAACATCAGGCACAGATACATCGCAAGGAGTTAAAGCATATCAAATTGTAAACCTACAGAAACTTTATGAGCGATGGGAAAGTCGTCTGAAGACTCATCAGCTATCTGGTGTGGATGTGGAGCAGGCCAAAGATCGCCGTGCATCACGCCGTGTTCTGGTTCTTGATCATTGTACGCCTACTCCTGATCATGATGCTGGCTCGATTCTTACATTTAATTTGATGCTTTTGTTAAGAGAAATGGATTTTCAGGTGACTTTTATTCCTGAGGACAATTTCCTTTATATGGAAGGTTACACGAATGCACTACAGCGTGTGGGTGTTGAGGTATTGTATGCGCCCTATGTTACAAGTGTTGAGCAGCACCTGAAAGAATATGGCGAGCGTTACGCTCTTGCTTTGTTGATTAGGCCGGTTGTTGCTGAACGAAATATCGAAGCCATTCGCCGGTATTGCCCTCAAGCGATGGTGCTTTTTCATACAGTAGATCTACACTTTTTACGTATGTCACGTGAAGCCATTCATAAATCTGATAAGGGTATGCAAAAAAAAACAACTGAAATGAAGCAACGCGAATTAGCAGCAATTAGTGCCGCTGATGCAACGATTGTTGTCAGTACGACTGAATTTGAAATCATACGCTCTGAAGCGCCAAGTGCGAAACTGCATGTGTTTCCTCTTATTTTGGATGTGATGGGATCTAATCAATCATTTTTCGAGCGTAAAGATATTGTTTTTGTCGGCGGTTGTGACCATGCTCCGAATGTGGATGCGGTACTGTATTTTGTGGCGGAAATAATGCCATTGCTACGCCAGCGATTACCAGGAGTACATTTTAATGTAGTTGGCAGTAAGCCAACCCCTGAAATACTGGCTTTGAAGGCTCATGATGTTCACATTCTTGGCTTTGTTGAAGATCTCACGCTTGTACTGGATAAAATGCGCGTTTCAGTTGCACCATTACGCTACGGTGCAGGTATAAAAGGCAAGATAGCTTCAGCTATGGCGGTTGGTTTGCCCGTTGTAGCTACATCACTGGCGACAGAAGGAATGTCCTTGACTGATAGTGATAATATTTTGGTTGCAGATGGCGCTGAGTTAATTAGCGTTGCAGTTGTGAAGCTCTATAATGATGAGGTTTTGTGGAATAAAATTAGCCATAATGGATTAGAATTTTCTGAAAATTCCTGGGGGTCTGAAGCGGCCTGGAATCATTTGAATGACATTCTAGTTGATATTTCGATCCATACGGAACGAGGCGCGTATCCGCTTTCACTTCTTTCCAGTTCGGCTGGAATAGAGAAAAAAATAAATAATGAAGTGAGTAAGCTAATTTAATGCACCGACTTTCAAAGACTAATAGTGCTTATCGACTGGAAATCGATGGGTTACGTTCGCTTGCTGTGTTGTCCGTGGTGCTTTTCCACTCTGGATTTTCGATGTTTAGCGGAGGATTTGTCGGTGTAGATGTATTTTTCGTTATTAGTGGTTACCTAATTACTCGTTTATTAGTCGCTGAAATTGATAGAAACGGCCGAATAAATTTTGCTAATTTCTACTTGCGCCGGGCAAGACGGTTGTTGCCTGCTATGTTTTTTACGCTGATCTGTACGACAGTGCTAGCATTTTGGTTTCTGTCTCCGCAGCAACTTGAAAGTTATGGGGCGTCGCTGCTTCATGCTGTGTTATCTTTTTCGAATATCTATTTTTACTCGGAGAGTGGTTATTTCGACACGGCTTCCACGCTTAAACCGCTACTGCACACATGGACATTAGGAGTGGAAGAGCAATTTTATTATGTATGGCCGTTGTTATTAGGATTATTGGCTCCAAGAAAATGGTGGATGCCAATATTTGTGATAATTGCGGGCTTTCTCAGTCTTTATGTTTGTCAGAGCATTCTCGCTAGTCAAACTGATGCCACATTCTTTTTAATGCCTTTTCGTGTTTATGAGTTTGCTCTTGGAGCAATATTGGTATGGGTTAAGTCGCCGAATTCAGAAGATAATACATCTATGAATGTACTGCTTACCATTGGCTTGGGCATGGTGGCTTATTCGGTATTTAATTTTAGTGAAGCAACAGTATTTCCCGGAGTTAATGCATTAATTCCATGTGTTGGCGCAGCACTTTGTATTTATGCCGGAAATGCTAAACATGTTGGTCGGCTACTCAGAAACCGACTTGCTGTCGGTATTGGTTTGATCAGCTATTCAATGTACTTGGCACACTGGCCTATCATTGTCTTTTACAATAATCATATAAATAGTGGTGAACTTAGAACAATTGAATCTCTATTACTCGTTGCGGTATCACTCGCAGCCGCAGTTTTTATGTATTTTGTGATTGAAAAGCCATTTCGTAGAGTACAAGCGTCAAATGGCCGGTTTTTATTAACGTGCGTGCTACTGGCATTTTCCTTGACCTACCTTGGAGCTTCTATGTGGGCTGGCGGTGGTTGGGAATGGAGAACTTGGGCATCATCTGGCAGTTTATCTAGTGAGTCCGTGACGCGAGGCAAGGATTATCGATTCCATGTTCGGCAGGAAATTTGCCAGCAAAAAGGCTGGAAGGCATGCGATGATATCATTGATGGTAAAGTAAACGCATTAATCATTGGTGATAGTCACGCTGTTGATGCATTAAATGCTTTTGATGAAATATTTCCTGAGCATAACTTTTCGATGTCGCAGCTGGGTGGTTGCCCACCGCACAATGATATAGAGTCAATTACCCAGCCCAGTCATCCAGATCGTCTGGAGTGTAAGCAGCTCAACTTGCAACGTTTTGATCCTGAATATTTAAAGGGATTCGATTATATCGTTATCAATGTATTATTTGGGTGGTATACGCCAACTCATCTGCTGGACTATTTGGATTTTTTAGCGAGTAACGACATTAAAAAAGTAGTTGTAGTTGGTGATTATTTAACGTTAAAGCAGGATATGTACGAGATATTGAATAAACATGACTATAATGCGGCGGCAGTATTGCAGCAAGTTGTTGATGCCAGTGACATTGATAGGCAACTAAAAGCTGGCACGGAATCATATGGTTATTACTTCTTAAGCAAGCGAGATGTTTTCTGCCCATCTGGTAGATGTGAACTATTTGATGCAAATGGCATTCCATTTACCTATGATAAACACCATCTTTCCTATGAATTCGCTTCTAGGCTGGCGGTTGATTCTAAACAAGCGCTAAGTGATTTTATTGGAGTAATACCGGAAAGCAGACTTGAGCATCGCACTAAGGATAAAACCACCATACTTGATCAATTGGTTGTTACAGAATGGGGGCCGAAATCTACACATTCAGGTGTGGTGTCAAACAAACAGCCTAATGGCTCTATGGGGATTTGGATTAGAGCATCTAACGTAATAGATGGCGCAAAGCTAGAGGTTCTATTTGATGGTCAACCCGCTTCGGTGACAACTGTACAAAACGGTCTTATTACCGCAGCAATCTCCTCCGAGTTGATCATGAGCATAGGGGAGCATGAAATTGTTGTGCGCCATCTTAGTACTGGTAAATCAGTATCGGTAGGTAAATTTAGTGTTTACTCCAATGAATAGAAAGTCTTTAAGTGGAACAGCGATGTGTATAGTTGTAATGATTGGCCGTATAAAACTAACCATTGAGGCAATAAAATGATTAGCCATTCTAATGCTACCCGCATGGTGTTTTATCTCGCATTGATTGGTGGGTTTGCTCTCACCGTCTTGGGCTTATGGCAACAATGGGGGGGGGCAACTTCTTTTGCATTAAAGGGGGGATATTTACCTGACTACAGCATTTCTTTTATCGTTATAGGAGTAATGATTGAGCTTTTATCGAGAATAGTTGGATTAAATCGACTGGTTTTGGGTGGTATTGTTGCTTGCATAATTGCCATACTTACCAACACTACCTGGCCTTTATTGGTCACAGTGTGGTTTGCATTGTCCTCTTATCTATTAGGTAGAATTGTACTTACTTTATTGAAAATCAACAAAGATAAGCAGTCCAATATTACCGCCGCCCTTGTTGGTGCGGGCGCTTATGGCACTGTTGTCGGTTTATTGGCGCATTTTCCCATCAACTACCCTGCTTTATATGGCATGGCATTAGCTGTGCCTATCATTTTTGAGTGGCGGACTCTAGTTGATGTGGTTCGTTATTTTAGTAAGCATCTTACACAGCCATCCGAATTTAAGTGGCTTGATCTGGTGATTGCACTGGTTGCGTTGGTTCATTTTTCAGTTGCATTAATGCCAGAAGTAGGCCATGACGCACTCGCAGTCCACCTCTTTGTTCCTGGACATCTACTCTCTCGTCATGAATGGGGTTTTGATGTAACAACCTATGTTTGGGCTGCCATGCCCATGATGGGTGACTGGATATACTCAATTGGGTATATGATGGGAGGTGAGACCGCAGCGCGAATGATAAATGTTGGTTTCATTTTTGTCCTGGGTTGGCTGATTCGAGATCTGGTGATATGGGCGGGTGGTAATGCACTCGGTACAAGGTGGGCTACGCTACTTTTTTTGACAACACCGCTGACTTTCACTGAGAGTAACACTTTATATATAGAGTCAATTTGGACAGCGTTTATTATTGCAGGCTCGCTATCCGTTTTTAAATTACTCCAGTCCAATAATGATCAATCTGAACACCTGCCAGTGGCAGGTTTTTTATTAGGTGGAGCATTAGCACTCAAAGCGGTTACCCTTGCTATTTTGCCCGTTTTTCTGCTTATGCTTTTGTGGAAATACGGCACTTGGGCGCAACGAAAGTTAAGCTCATACCTATTGTTGGGCTTAGTATTGTTTTTTGCGGTAGGAATAATTCCTTACGTAACTGCTTGGTATTTGACTGGAAATCCTGTCTTTCCATTTTTTAATAAGCTATTTCAATCACAATTTTACTCTGACATAGAAAATTTTACAAACACATTGTATCAGAGCGGGTTTACTTGGGATGTACTTTATCAAGCGACTTTTTACACAGGAAAATATGCTGAAGGCAGTGCTGGGACGCCAGGTTTCCAGTGGATGCTATTATTTTTTCCTGCCTTGTTAGTGCTATTACTTTCCAAGAAGTATAGGGGCGTTATCTTATTTACCGTGGCTATTTTGTCTATTTTCCTCACTTTTCAAAGTCAATCATACCTGCGATATGTATTTCCTTCATTTGTGTGGGTGGCGGCTGGCATAGGAGTCGCGTTGTCTGCAACAAAGTATACAAACGCTGATTTCTATAAGAAAACATTATCGATTATTGTTGGTATAGTAGTATTGTTGAATTTAATATTCTTCAAATCGGGTACTAGTTACGGTACGCTCTCTATAGAACCATTAATGAGTCCATCAGGTCGAGAGTCTTATATTAACAATCGACTTCCCATCAGAAGTGCAATAAAAATGCTAAACCAGATTAATATATTACGGACTCCCGTTGCTGTATTTTCACAGCCTTTAACGGCTGGACTTAATGCAGACGCGCTTTACCCAAATTGGTACAATCCCCAGTTTAATGAAAAAGTATTAGGAGCGACAACATCCGATGCTATCGCTCAGATGTTACTGGGAGAAGGTGTTGATTATATAATTCTTGATAGTACATGGGGGAATGTTAACAATCGAAACGCTATAGAAAATGCAACCCATAGTTTAGCCGAGTTAGGTGAAATAAGTGTTCGTAAGATAAACAGTAATTATCAGTTCCAAGTAGAATTATTAAAAAACCCTAACTTTTCTTCGCAAGAAGGTTGGGTATTGCCAGCTGATATGCCTGATCATTCCTTAGGTGATATTGCCGTTTCCGTTTCGTCAAATGCATACCAAGCAGTGCCCGTTGAAGCGGGGCGCCGTTATCAAAACAGTGTGACTGCACAATGCCCTGATAGACCTACTCAAGGAAGAATACAGGTAAATTAGTTGGACTCGCATTCAAATACTATCACCACTAGTATTCGCGTGTTTGAATGTGCAGCAGTATCAACCACTCATACGATCGAAGTTAAAGCCCCACCTGATGCTTCAGTAGGGATAGTCTACGTTTCCGGGCATACTAGCATCCCCGTTATTTTTAAAAAGGTTTCTTTTAAACAATGACTACTGATACTATAAAAAAATATTATAGAGCATCCTCATACATAAAATGTATTATTGATGGCCGTATGAATAAGAGCAGGTGTAAGTCCTACAAAATGATAGAAACTAATTTACTAAGTATCTCTAATGGTTGGTCTAAAATACAAAAATAAAAGAGATAAGCCATGAATTCATCAAGCTTGGTCATAGAAAGCGCCATAGCTGTCGTTATTCCATGCTATAAAGTTAAGCAACATATCCTAGATGTTATTTCAAGCATTGGTCCAGAAGTGTCGCGTATCTATATCATAGATGATAAATGTCCCGACAATTCAGGCAATTATGTAGAAGAGCACTGCAACGATCAAAGAGTTATTGTATTGCGTCACGAAATTAACCAAGGAGTGGGTGGTGCGGTAATGACTGGCTATCGTGCAGCGCTTGCTGATGATGCTGAGATCATTATCAAAATTGATGGCGATGGTCAGATGGATCCGAGTTTAATTTTATATTTTATCGCACCAATTTTGTCTGGTGAGGCTGATTATACAAAGGGAAACCGTTTTTATGATCTTGAAGAAATACGAACAATGCCACTATTAAGATTGTTTGGGAATGCAGTGCTGTCATTAATGACCAAGCTTTCCTCTGGTTACTGGAACTTGTTTGATCCTACTAACGGCTTTACCGCAATTCACTCTGATGTGGCTAGGCATCTTCCATTTAAGAAGATAAGTAATCGCTATTTTTTTGAAACAGATATGTTATTTCGACTCAATACATTGCGCGCAGTCGTTGTTGATGTACCTATGGATGCTAAATATGGTGAAGAAGTTAGCAACCTTAAGATTTCAAAAATTGCCCTAGAATTTTTGTATAAACATACGCGTAACCTCATTAAGAGGATATTTTATAACTATTACTTGCGAGATCTTTCTATTGCATCAATTGAGCTACCTATTGGGCTAATGATGTTGGTTTTTAGTATTGTATTTGGAGGATATCATTGGATGCAAGCATCTCAGCTAGCTGTGCCGACCTCGACGGGAACAGTTATGCTGGCAGCTATGCCTTTGTTAATGGGCCTGCAGCTTATATTAGCATTTATTAATTATGATATTGCATCTGTGCCTACGCGGACGCTGCATAGAAAAATTCACTTTAGAGAATATTTAGTATCTAAAAAGGGTGAACAATGAGAAAGTTAATCGACTTGTTGCAAGAGCAGTTAATCAAAGGCATCAACGTCGATGATGAGGGTAGATTCGTTGCTCATCGAAAAATAATTAATCGTAAACGCATGTTGCGCGAAGTATTTACTGAATTTCATCATATATTCCGAAAACTAGATGATAAATATCTTTGTGCATCAGGCTCAAGAATCGAATTGGGTGCAGGAATCGCGCCTATTCGTGATTCTTATTCAGATGTTCTAGCAACTGATGTAGTTTATGATAAACACCTTGATTGTGTGCTTGATGCTGAAAATATGGATTTGCCTGATAGTTCTGTCCGGGTTATTTATGGACAAAACTGTTTCCATCACTTTCCACATCCAGATCGCTTTTTCTCTGAACTGGACAGAGTCCTCGTACCGGGTGGTGGTGCTATCTTACTTGAACCTTATTATGGGTTTCTCGCCACATACTTATTCAAACGACTTTTTAAAACAGAGGGTTTTGATAAAGAATTTCTGTCATGGGAAACGCCGGTTGCGGGACCTATGAATGGCGCTAATCAGGCTCTTAGTTACATTGTTTTTGTAAGAGATAGGGAAGAGTTTGAACGTAAGTACCCAATGCTCGAGATTGTGCATCAGAAGTTATGCCAAAATCACTTTAAATATATATTCTCTGGCGGGTTGAATTTTAGACAGCTACTTCCAGACTGGATGGTGCCAGTGATAAATTTATTCCAGATGGCTTTGTCTCCATTTGATCACTGGTTATCTTTACATCATATTGTACTTATAAGAAAACGTGAAAAATGATATTTGTTCGTTATATAGGTATTCAGATTTTAGCATATGGTATTGATATGAGTGTGTTTTTAGCATCAATTTATCTGGGTTCTTTGGGTCCAATAATCTCTAATACGCTTGGCAAGATTGCTGCTGGTATTTTTGCTTTTCTGGCACATCGAAAATTTACTTTTCGCCTTGATAGAAAAAAATATAATAGTATACAAGTATATCGATATTTTTTAATGTTAGGACTGAATGTGCCTATATCTGCAGTAGTGTTAAGTGTTGTATTACTTGTGAATAATAATCCTGTTGTAGCAAAATTTTTATCTGATGTTCTTATCGTGTTATTTACATTCTGGTTGAGTAAATCATGGGTTTTTTCTGCAAGTAATGAAGATGATAATTCTTCATCTAACGAGGACACAGTGCCTTGAAGATACTAATTACAGGAGCTTCTGGATATGTTGGAAGCCAGCTGGTAAAAATAAACGCCATAAAAAAAAATCACCAAATTGTTTTAGCATCACGTCATCGACATGATGGTGTACAACAATGGGTACATTTTGACCTTAATAATGTTTCGTCATGCACTGTGCCCGAAAGCATAGAAGTTATCATACATCTGGCCGTGGACACGTCAGGAAATGATGAGGTTAGACGGCATGAGGTAGATGCTGCAAAAGCCCTTATTGATGAGGCTAGAAAAATTGGTGCGAAATTTTTATTTGCCTCTAGTCAAACTGCTCGCGAAGATGCACCGACAAATTACGGCCGTACAAAATGGCGTATAGAACAAGAGGTGCTTGCTGCTAACGGTCTAGTGGTTCGACTTGGTCAGGTTTACGGCGGACCTGAACGAGGATTGTTCGGTACTTTAACCAGCTTTATGCAACGCCTCCCTGTGTTGCCTGCTTTTATACCTTCTCCAAAGGTGCAGCCGATACATGTGGATGATTGCGCGGAAGGCTTACTTAAGCTGGTTGATCATAAAAGTATAAAATCAGGCGTATATTGTCTAGCTTCACCTGAACCTATTTCATTTACGCAGTTTCTCAGGTCTATTGCTATCAGTCGCGTTCGAAGGCGAAAATTTTTTGTCCCAGTTCCTGCGTTTTTAGTTAAATTTACCACTGGCATCATAAGCAAAAAAATTTCCACCAGACTCGGCTTAAATCGCTTAAATTCGCTTTTTGATCTCCCTCTGATGAATACGGTTGCTGATCTGGAGATCGTCGGCCTTACATTGCGACCATTATCTGCAGGTATGCACAAGTCTGGCAATGATCGTCGTTGTCGGCTTATTCAGGAAGGCGTCGCTTTACTCACATACATACTTAAGGAAAAACCGAATTCTAACCTCGTACGTCACTATGTGCGCATGGCTGAGAAATTACGCACGGGAACAGCATTAGATATTCCAGTATGGATGATTCGTTGGCCAATTACACTGACTTTACTGGATGATCGGGCCAACACTTCTTTGTGGCAACGAGAAGAGTTTGCGTGGCGCATTGATGCTGCCACGGTAATTGCAGAAGCTAGTAGACAAGGTGCCGCGCGATTTTTGGGTTCTACCAAAACTATGTGTCCGCTTACTGCATTGTTCAGAATGGCAGTAGCCGTTAGCTCAGAAATTGCATGGCGCCTGATGCGCCTGGTTATTCCTTCCTCGTTTCTCGGTTTATCAAAAAAGAAGAGTTTGTGATGGCCGATTGTTTTGATGTGATTATTGTTGGAAGTGGCCCTGCGGGAGTGTCGGCTGCTTTTCCACTAGTAGAGGCCGGACTACGAGTTCTTATGGTGGATGGTGGAAAGAAGGCAACATTAAAATCACCGTCTCGTCCATATTTATCCACTAGATTTGAAGACGAGGAACAGTGGAAATGGATGGTGGGTGAAAGTTTCCATGCGTTACAAAAAATAAATGCAGTCTCGCCAAAACTTAGAGCGCCTACACACGCCTATGTATTTGATGATTTTATAGCTCAAAATAAAATTAAGGCTAAAAATTTTGTTGCTGTAGGTTCTCTAGCCGAAGGTGGGCTTTCGAATGCCTGGGGGTGTGGGGTAGCACGCCTTTCAACTGATGAACTTGCAGACTATCCCTTTCCTGAGTCTGAGATTGCAAAATCTTATGAAACAGTCACTCGAAGAATAGGTATAAGCGGGGCTAATGATGACGACTTATCTGACTATTTTGGGCTTGATGTATGGTCCCAGCCTCCCATATCAATGGATGTTCTGCATCAGCGAATGTTTGATCAATATGCGTCGCATAAACAAGAGTTGACTTCGTTGGGGTTTCGGATGGGGAGGTCACGCGTTGCCGCATTAAGTCGTGATATTGATGAACGAAAGGCATGTGATAATTCTGGAAATTGTCTGTGGGGTTGTCGTAACAAGGCATTGTATTCCGCAATAGACGATCTCCCATCTTTAATGAAACACAAGAATTTTTTCCATAAAAGTGGGTTCATCGTAGATCGAGTTGTTAAGAATAACGAAGATCTCGCAATCGAAGGGCATGATGCTCATGAATATATGACGTTTCGGGCAAGAAAAATACTGCTTGCAGCCGGGACACTAGCCACGACAGGGCTTGCCTTGCGGGCCCTTAAATATGAATCATCTGTTAGGCTACAATCATGCCCAACAGCAGCCTTTTTATTGTGGCAGCCAAGAATGCTGGGCGCTGCAAGAGTGGATAGTTTTAGCCTGGGACAGTTATCATTCTCGCTAAAATTTCCCGGTGACATAACGGCATTTGGTTCGACATTTTCAACACTTGGTATACCAATGTCAGAGTTTATTCGGCATATGCCGATGAGTAAAAGGTATAGTGCTGACTTGCTTCGACATTTGCTTAGTTCATGCCTTGTCGGGAATCTATTTTTCCCTGGCAATCTATCCACAACAGAAATAACCGTGAATGCCGACGGTGAAATGAATATTATTGGAGGGTATAGCAGCAGCGTTTCAGGTTTAATGTCTGATGCCGCTTGTCGTCTACGTAAGTCATACTGGAAACTCGGTGCACTGTTAATGCCAATGAGTTTTACTCAGGGACTACCTGGTGGAGACATTCATTATTCCAGCACATTGCCAATGCAGCATGACCCTATGCTTGGCCAAACCGACGGGAACGGTGAACTGGCCGGATTAGCAGGGGTACATGTTGTGGATGGCGCGTGTTTGTCGGCACTGTCCGAAAAATCTCACACACTGACAATTATGGCTAATGCTGACAGGATAGGTAAAATATTAGCAAAAAAGATAAAGGGAATTAATTGAATAACCCCTTCTGCGTCAACGGTGAATTGATATGGTGATAATTTTAGTTATGTTATTTATCTATGCTTTTTCTGGGCTGGGTTGGTTATATTTTGCCCAAATGACCTCGGGTACTAATATGCTGCGAGATGTTTTGGATAAGAAATTAATATTAAATATAGGAATAGGGTTTTCTATCTCGTATTCAATTTATTGCTTGTTTTATTTTTTAATTATTTTTGCAATCAACAACAATCAACTTGAAGCCGCAGCTTCATCAATACTTGTAGTTGGTGGATTGGGTATATCTTTTCTAAGCT
>Ga0115004_10001859_pt1 | contig 17451 bp, 14 predicted proteins | sample ArcticOcean_MG_C_10_FD_88737 | JGI IMG/M metagenome (GOLD analysis project Ga0115004, IMG submission 88737) | Marine microbial communities from western Arctic Ocean - ArcticOcean_MG_CB11_90 | ecosystem: Environmental > Aquatic > Marine > Oceanic | place: Arctic Ocean: Canada Basin | collected...
ACCATTCGCGTGAGTCGAACTGTGCGTTCCAATCTTCGTCGAACCAACGAGCACCGAAGGAATTTGACATGGCAGTGATAAATGCTCCACCTTCACCCCAACCTGCCTTACCACGGATACACACGCCATAAACTTCATTGTCACGGTCGGTCATTGCACGCGCAGCCTTGGCAATAAATGACCAGCTTGGAGCAGCTGGCATTTCCATGCCTGCAGCTTGCATTAGGTCTGTGCGGTACATAACCATTGAGCTTTCGCCGTAGAACGGTGCAGCATAAAGCGTGCCTTCATGGGACAAACCACCTGCCATTGCTGGCAAAAGGTCAGCCACATCATATTCATCTGAAAGGTCGTCTAATGGAACAAGCCAGCCGTTTGCACCCCAAATTGGGGTTTCATACATACCAATGGTCATCACATCAAAGGATCCACCCTTAGTCGTAATGTCTGTCGTTACGCGTTGACGTAGCACGTTTTCTTCAAGCGTAACCCACTCAACAGTGTGGCCAGTTTTAGCAGTAAAATCATCGGTTAAGCCTTGCATGCGGATCATGTCACCATTGTTTACTGTAGCCACAGTGATTACATCTGCCTGCACTCCCAGCGCACTGACTGCCGACAAGGCCGTTGCAGCTAGTAAAGTATTTTTCAATTTCATCATATCCTCCGGAGGATTCAGATTTATAGACTATTTATATTTTTATAATTCACTTCGTCGGCGACCAAGCCGATGCCTCATAATATACTCAAGCTTTTGGTCTTGTCAATTATTAATGTTAGTTGCTTTAATAAATAAAGAAAGCTATTCTATAATTATATTATTGATTTATGTAGCCGCAATCATCTGTTTTAGGCAGCCTTTAAAATAACTTTAGCAGCCCCATAAAGTTCACTATCGAAAACCTTAAACACGTAGATTAGAGCCATTCACTTCTACCAACAGGAACTTCACTGATGCTCTTAGACGAGAACCAAAAAAGGGTCTTTAATGAGTTTAGGCTCAACAAAAGAGCTTCGAAGGCTGATGTATCGTTACAGGTAAATTTGACTCATCCAGCGGTCACACAAATTGTGCGCAAGCTCTGCAAGTTGGGCTACCTTAAGGAAGATGACGAAAAGCGCAAAGGCCCACGCGGCCAGCCGGCCACTATTTATAGCATTTCAGACAAAAACATATTTGTTGGCATTCATGTTGGGCGCAGCCGCTTTGAGTTTGTAGCCGTTGAACTCACTGGGAATATTTTGAAAAGCGTCACTATACCAGTTGGATTCCTCCAGCAAGAGAAGCTAAAATCCTTGAGTCAAAAGGAATTGGATGACTTCCTTGCATCAAAAGAATTAAATGGAAGGCATATCGTTGGTGTGGGTATATCAACCCCCTATTTTTGGGAAGGTTGGCAATCGATTCTGCCACCAAACAACGTCATTGATCAGTCTTGGAGCTCAAATTTGGTCACTAGCCTATTCAAATTACCCGGTGTAGATAGCTTAATCGTTGAAAACGACGGCTCATCTGCTGCTCTTGGGGAGCTAACTTTTGGCACAGGCGCAATTCATAAAGATTTTCTGTACGTCAACATTGGTACTTTGATTGGTGGAGGGTTGGTTATTGACGGCACCCTTCGCACAGGTACGCACGGAAACTCTGCAGCTCTAGCGCCTTTCCCAGTCTCACAATCTCACTTATCAACTACGCAAAAATCAGGTCACCCATTTGAACCATTGCTCAGCCGGGCATCATTATATTCACTCATAGAACATGCTGATCGCAAGGGGTTAAAGTTAGACCTTACTACACTGGATGAGATCACATGCAAAGAGACAATCCTCTGCCTTGATGAATGGGTTGAGGACTGTTCAAGCGCTTTAGCACAGTTCTTAATTGGGGTTTGGTCACTCATCGATATTGAGGCCATTGTTCTGGATGGTGGATTGCCTAAATCTGTTTTGCATAGGATCATTAATAGGACTTTACATCATGTGCAAGACTTTCACACTGAAGGCATCATCACGTGTGATGTAAAACTTGGGGAGCTTGGTTCATTGGCTCAATCAATTGGAGCAGCATGTTTGCCTATGCTTAGCATTCTGGGACGCCCCCCCACTAAACACAGTGAACATTAATAGCATCAGGGCATAACTCGCCCTAATCCCATTTTGTAGCAGATATACAGCCCAATAGAGCGTATTCGTGAGTTTTTAAGAGCCAAGTACAATAAAAAACTGACGATATTTAAATGCATTTCAACATCCAGACGATAGCCTCTAATTATAGAGGCTAAAACCATACTGTTTATATTAACCACGCTAGTAACCCTGCTAGCCTTTACTGCTATTTCATTACTTAACCGTGGCGCCTTACGGTATGAATTAATTAGGCCGAGAGAATTTACTATACTGAGAGTAGCTTTGGGGCCTTGACACTTTTCCTATTGCTGGCCTGGCGTAACTAACACTTGCCAAAACCCATACCATTCAAGGGTATGGTTGGGCACTTTATTCACTTAATGGACATAAGGTAAAACGACCCAATGAGCACAACCTCTATAGAACAAGACATAATTCAGGTCTGTGAACTTGTAAAGAGCAAGACACGTAAGGGCCATCGAACTATTGTAGGAGTGGCTGGACCACCGGCCTCCGGTAAATCAACACTCGCAGAATTGGTGGTTGAACACCTCAATAATGATGCCAATGCAACCGTACCAATGGCTTCAATGTTGCCGATGGACGGTTATCACTTAGATAACCCACTGTTGATTGCAAGAGGCCTGCTGGACCGCAAAGGCGCGCCAGAAACATTCAATGCGCACGGGTTTTGCGAAATGGTAAAAAGCCTCTCAACCACCAACGTGGAAACCTTTCACCCAAACTTTAACAGGCATATGGACTTGGCTATAGCCAACTCAATTGCCATCCACCCAGACACTCAAGTGATTGTGGTCGAGGGTAACTACCTATTACTGAAAACTGAGCCATGGGCTTCTTTACGCGAAGTGTTTGACGCTACCGTATTGGTTTGCCCACCTATTGAAGCCATTCGCGACCGCTTGCAACAGCGATGGATCAAATATGGGCTAGACCCAGAAGCGGCTAAGTTACGAGCAACACAAAATGATTTAGTGAATGTGCAACTGGTCATTAGCAATAGTTACGATGGCGATTTGATGTTGTCGCAGGACTACGTGTAATTGGTGTGGGAATGCAAAAAAACCAACCCATTAAATCATTAAACATTTGAAAGGTGATGGCCCCAGAAGTGTTGGGGCTTACTGAAACATATAAACTACAGTAGCAAATTATGAATCAACTTGAGCAATTAAAAAAATTAACAACATTGGTAGCTGACACTGGTGACATAGAGGCGATCCAACAATATTCCCCACAAGATGCGACCACTAATCCATCGCTTTTATTGAAAGCCTGTAGCTTGCCTCATTACCAACCTTTACTAGAGCAATCTCGGCAATATGCTCATTCTGCAGGCGGTGACAGCACCACGAAAATTGAAAACGCCGGTGATAAGCTTGCAGTAATGATAGGTACCGAGCTTCTCAAGATTGTTCCAGGGCGGGTTTCTACCGAAGTAGACGCTAATATTTCATTCGACAAAAAAGCCAGCATCGCCAGAGCGCATAAGTTAGTTGAACTCTACGACAAAGCCGGCATTGACCGTTCACGCATTTTAATCAAGCTTGCCTCCACATGGGAGGGAATTCAAGCTGCCGCAGAATTGGAGAAAGAAGGCATTAAGTGCAATTTAACTCTATTATTCAGTTTCGCTCAAGCACAAGCCTGCGCCGATGCAGGTGTGTTTTTGATCTCTCCATTTGTGGGCCGCATATTTGATTGGTACAAAAAGTTCGATGGGGTCGATAGTTACGCTCCTGCGGATGACCCTGGCGTAATTTCGGTACAGCGGATTTACAATTATTACAAAACCCACAGCTTCGACACCATAGTAATGGGTGCGAGTTTTCGTAATGTCGATCAAATTAGACAACTCGCCGGTTGCGACCGATTAACCATTAGTCCCGGTTTATTAGAAGAATTGTCCCAAACAGAAAACACCATTGAGCAAAAATTATATGCGTCCAATACAGTTTCAGACGATAGTCGCATCACCCTGAATGAGAACAGCTTTCGCTGGGGGCACAATGAAGATGCTATGGCTACAGAAAAACTAGCGGAAGGTATCCGCTCATTCGCAGCCGATCAGGTCAAACTAGAAACCCTACTAAAGGTCTAACCTATGCCCTCTCGTCACCAACGCGCCAATGCAATTTGTGCCCTCATTCAACAGTTCAATTGCGGCCACCCCAGAGCCCTCATGGGCATGGCTGATATTGCTGAAGTGCTGTGAAACGATCTCATGGAGCACACAAGCAAACCCCGAGTAGCTTATCCGTGACCACGCCATGCCAGCACAGTTGCCAGTACAGACATTTTTAGGATGTTCATATTCATTCTCTCGAGACATTGCTCGTTTTTTTTGATTATTATTAACTTATGTCTAATACAAACGATGTTTGAAGCACACCGCCTTGGTTTACGATAAACCATTATTGGCGTGTAAAAACAGTACAATTCCACACAATATTGGTGGATTTCATACTGATTTACTACAAAATACCACTTAAAGTGCATTAAAGTGTGATGTGCACCAATAATTGGATAAATAGTATTGGTTAATAATTACCTGATGATTAGAATCGAGGATGCTAGTAGAGCCAGCCCCATCACCGTCTTAGGGGCCGCTATAAGCTCTAGCAAATATATTCAATACAAACTTAGATATTACGAGGAACGGCGATGTACTTGGGCATAGATATAGGCACATCTGGTGTAAAAGCATTACTCCTTAACCAAAACCACAGTGTTATTGGTAGTTGCACTACCCCTTTAGTTATTAACCGCCCCGCACCCAACTGGTCCGAACAAGATCCACAGGACTGGGTTAAAGCCACCATTGAAACTATAGATAAACTGCAGTTTTTATACCCCAAACAGCTTGCTGCTGTTGCAGGTATTGGCCTTTCTGGTCAAATGCACGGTGCGGTTCTCTTGGGAGCCGATGATAAACCGTTGCGACCATGTATTCTTTGGAATGATGGGAGGTCTGAAGAGCAATGCAAACAGTTGTCACAAATGGCTGACTTTGAGGGTATTACGGGCAATCAGGTAATGCCAGGTTTTACAGCCCCTAAACTAAAATGGGTAGAGGAGAATGAGCCCGAAGTATTTCGCAACATCCACAAAGTACTCTTACCTAAAGATTATGTGCGCCTGTGGTTAACGGGTACATATGGTTCTGATTTATCCGATTCGTCGGGCACCTTGTGGTTAAATGTTAGTGATCGCAATTGGTCAGAAACACTTCTCAGCGCCACTCATTTGTCTAAAGAGCAAATGCCAGACCTTTTTGAAGGCAATGCAGTAACAGGCCAGTTACGCCCAAAGCTTGCTCACCGCTGGCGTATCAAATCTGCCATTGTAGCTGGTGGGGGTGGAGACAATGCAGCTTCAGCTTGTGGTATGGGCGTCATTAAACCAGGCACTGGCTTTATAAGTTTAGGCACCTCCGGTGTGGTATTTTCCCCAACCTCAACACCTCTGCCTAATCCTCAAAACGCTGTTCACTCATTCTGTCACGCAGTTCCGGGACTGTGGCACAATATGGGAGTTATCCTTTCTGCAGGGGATAGTCTAAATTGGTTAGCCAGCCTAACTAATACTACTGTCGCCGAAATGGTGAACGCAGTGCCAATAAACATTGAAAAGGCTTCCGATGTCCAATTTTTACCTTACCTAGCTGGTGAACGAACGCCTCATAATGACGTAAGTGCGCGTGGAGCATTTGTTGGTTTGCAGCGGACAACGTCTCACCGTGATTTAGTGCAAGCTGTTATGGAAGGTGTGGCTTTTGCACTAGCAGACTGTTTGAACGCCATGACGTTGGCTGACACCTCGCTAGACAGCGCATTCGTGGTTGGTGGGGGAAGTAGTTCACCCCAGTGGTTAGAAATTATTGCAGCGGCCTTGAAACTCGACTTGTTAGTACCAGATCAGGGGCACTATGGTGCTGCTTTAGGAGCAGCAAAATTAGCTTTTGCAGCGGCAACCGGGGAAAGTATGACCTCTATTTGCATCAAACCGAGAGTTTCTAACACGGTAAGGCCTAACCCAAGCTTAGTGGAACAATATCAGCTCTCGTATGAGAAGTATCGAAGACTTTATCCTAGTTTATACGGTTAGAAGTGATACGCACCCACAGCGTATTAAAAGCTAGCTTCTCAGCTCGTTTTTTTAGCGAAGCTTGAAGATTACTGGCTGAAGCTCAGGCTGTCTGAAATCAATGTTCCTGCTTCAAACAAGTTAGTGCTTTTAGCGGGAGATAAAACAGCCTATAAAAAGCAAAGGGGTCAATTACAATGCAGCGCAGACATTACAAGACACACGCATTATAATAGTGTAGCCATTAGCTGAAAGTATGGTGGTGATTAAACATCATGGTGGATACATGATCAAAGCTATCTATGTTCTATGTTCATTAATTCAAATCGGAGTAACTTCAGCTCTGTTAATTTTAATTATAAAGGCCCTTGAATGACACAAACTCAAATTGTTACATTTGCTAAAGCTGGTGGCCCTGAGGTCATGACGCTCTCTCAAAATACTCTCCCTGCACCCAAGACGGTTGAAGTCAGTATCAAACAAGAAGCCATTGGGGTCAATTACATCGATGTTTATAAGCGCAGTGGCGTTTACCCCACTGAGTTTCCAGCTGGGTTAGGCTTTGATGCAGCAGGCGTGGTGATTGCGCTGGGTGAAGGCGTTACGCACTTAAAAATGGGTGCGCGTGTCGCTTACGCTGCACCTTCACAAGAATCTTATGCTAGCCACCGTACGTTAAACGCAGCCCAAGTTTGCCCCTTGCCCGATTACATTTCTTTTGAACAAGCTGCGGCTATCATGCTTAAAGGCATGACCACGCAATATTTATTTGAGCAAACCACGCCCCTTAAAGCGGGCGATACCGTATTGTTTCACGCTGCCGCAGGAGGCGTTGGGCTATTGGCCTGTCAGTGGGCTGCAGCAAAAGGCATCATCCTTATAGGCACAGCAGGATCAAACGAGAAGTGCGCTCTAGCATTGGCTAATGGTGCAACACATTGCATTAATTATTCAACCGAAGATTTTGCTAAAAAAGTACAGGAATTAACCGCAGGTAAAGGTGTGGATGTGGTGATGGATTCGGTGGGTGCGGCGACCTTTGAGGGGTCTTTGAACTCACTTAAACCCTTTGGCATGATGATCACCTTTGGTAATGCTTCAGGTAAGGTGTCCCCTGTAGATGTGGGCATTCTTGCAGCCAAAGGCTCTTTAAAGCTGACCCGTCCCACGATTGCAACTTACGTAGCAGATTTTGATATGTGCCAGACTATGGCCAAAGAACTATTTAATATGGTGAGTTCTGGCGCAATTAAAGTGCATATTGGTAATCGCTACTCCATGGCCAATGCGGCCCAAGCTCACATTGATTTAGAAAGTCGTGTGACCACCGGGTCAAGTATCTTGATTCCATAAGTGTTTGGGCTGTCGTTCAACCTTGAAAGGCGGCCCAATACATTAATCCTGCAGTTGTATTTCCACAGCCTTTGCCTCGCGCCTTGGCCAAGTATGAGCATCTATAAAACGCCTCATCAAATGCCATGTCATCACCAGGGGTACCTTATAAAAGCAGTTTATAAAAGCAGTTTATAAAAGCAGTTCATATAAGTTTTCTTGGATAAGGCCTTTTTATAGCGACTTCCGATAGACAAAAATCACGGTTTAACCTTAAATTCCTTCAACACGAATGCGACCATTGTAATAACCCGGCGATGTCATGCATAGTGGTATTATACAGACTCGGTGTTGGGTCAATGGTGCCAGCAGGGACAAGCTCCATTAACTTACTTACCATAACCGTTTTTGCTGCAAGAAGAGCCTTTTATCAGGCTTTGATTAACTAACCCGCCGATAACCAACTTTACACTTGGGCGCAGTGATTAACCCGAGTGCTTAATAAAATTGTCTTTGTGCTGGTCTCGAAGCGTATTTTTTAGTACTTTACCCATGGTATTTCTAGGTAATTCTTCAACGAAGAAGATGTTTTTTGGACGTTTATAGGGTGCTAACTTATGCTTCAAAATGGTTTTTAAATGACTCTCATTGAGACTTTGACCAGCAACAAGGACCACTACGGCTAACACCCCTTCACCAAAATCAGGATGTGGAACCCCAATAACAGCCGACTCATAGACACCCTCAATATCGTCCAAGATAATCTCTATTTCTTTTGGGTAAACGTTATAACCACCAGAGATAATGAGATCCTTTGACCGACCAACGATGGAAAGATAATTGTCGCCATCAATGGTGCCAATATCACCAGTAATAAAGAAACCATCATCACGAAATTCTTGCTTTGTTTTTTCGGGCATTTGCCAATACCCCTTAAACACATTGGGTCCGCGTATTTCAACTGAGCCAATCTCCCCTTGAGCCAGTTGTTGACCACTGTCTGCATCGGCGATGCGCACTTCAACCCCAGGCAGGGGCATACCTACAGTGCCTGCACGCCGCTCACCTTTATAAGGGTTTGATGTGTTCATGTTAGTTTCTGTCATCCCATAGCGCTCTAAAATGGCAGTGTCGGTGACGTTTTGCCATTGTTTATGAGTTTCTGCCAATAAGGGTGCTGAGCCAGAGATAAACAAGCGCATGTGGGCAACCGCTTGTGCGCATAGATTAGCAGACTCTAACAGTCTGACATAAAAAGTTGGCACCCCCATTAACACGGTCGCCCTGTACATTACGGCGATTATAGTTTCACTATCAAAGCGCGGCATAAAGATCATGGAAGAGCCAGCGAAAAAGGTGATGTTAGTCGCTACAAATAATCCATGTATGTGAAATAAAGGGAGTGCATGAATCAATACATCAGTGTTATCAAATTGCCAGCATTCGCACAATGATTCGGCATTAGAAACGAGGTTGTTATGGGTTAGCATCGCACCTTTGGAACGACCGGTTGTGCCCGAAGTATACAAAAATGCCGCGAGATCATCTTTGCCCCGTGCCACCTCTTTAAAATTTACCACATGTTTAGGAAGAGCGTCCTTCAATGAGCCTAGGCCTTCGACCGATAGGGTGAATAACTTGCCAACTCCAGTTTGGTCGGCAAGAACCTGCAATGTATCGGATTTTTTAGGGTCACAAACAAAGATTAGAGGCTGAGCATCCCTTAGGAAATATTCAAGCTCTGAGACGGTATATGCTGTGTTGAGTGGCAGAAAAACTCCACCTGCTAATACAGTGCCTAAATATAGCTGTATCGATTCAATGGATTTCTCGACTTGTGCAGCAACGCGGTCACCTGGTTTCAGACCAGCCAGTTGCAGCGCACTGGCATTTTTTTCAGCAGCGCTAAACATTTCCCCGTAGGTCAACTTTGTGCCATCCAACATTTCAGCATAAAGGGCGTTATCACGGCCAACTGAAGCAGATCTCAGGTGAAGGGCAAGGTGATTAGTGTCATACATTAACGGTATCCTCTAAATAGTCTACTTCAAAAGTCGACGTACAGAATCTGCACAGACGACAGTTTGGTGGTTGGCGAAGGCTTCATGGTTGTGTTCAATGGAATTGAGGTCATATAGATAATTAACCATCACGCCCCAGGAACTTTTTAATCTGGTTCCACTGGCGTCAGCTTCGCTATTAATTTGCTCAAGGCAAGCACCATTACCTAAATGGAAGCGAGACACATAATCGAAGGGACTACCATTACTTTTCTTCGCCTTTAGCAGATACCAAGCCGTCAATTTCTCAAGTTGCGCACGGCCAACACCACTAGCGTCCTTTGAATTATTAAGTAAGTGAATGGTTTGATGCAGCGCTTGAGGAATTTCACTGAGCATATTCTGACCCACTTGCTGGCGCACCCAATGGCGCATTTCAGGTAAGGGTGATAGGGTGACAAATTGATTGAGGTTAGTGAATTCATGGCGCAGCTCTTCAACCACCTGTTTGATCAGAAAGTTACCAAAGGAAATGCCTTGCAGTCCTTTTTGACAGTTGGAAATAGAATAAAAGACTGCCGTGGTAGCTTCGGATGGATTGAGTTGCTGCCTTTGCTTTGCAAGGATAGGGGCGATGGCTTTAGGAATGCCTGCGGTCATCGCCACTTCAACAAATATTAATGGCTCAGCACTCAAGGCCGGATGGAAGAAGCCATAAAGGCGACGATCTTCTGCCGCTACACGCAAGCGCAATTCATCCCAACCATTGATTTCGTGAATAGCTTCGTAACTGATAATTTTTTCCAAAATAACAGCAGGAGTGTTATCCCAACTAATAAGCCTGAGTTCTAAGAAACCTCGATTGAACCATGAACTAAAAAGGTGGCGGAAATCGTTATCAATCTGTTTTAATTGTGGGGTGGACTCCATAGCCAATAACAGATCCGCACGCATTGAGACTAGATCTAGCGTGCCTCCTGGGGCGCGATTTAGCCGTCGAATCAATTCTTGGCTTCTAGGCTCACTGGCGATGTGAATTTGGCGCATAAATTTTTGACTATGCGTTTGTGTTTGTGCCTTGAGGGAGGTATTTTTAGCTAATGATTTTTGTGGTGCTTTCCAGGCCTCAATTATTTTGGTTAGACCGGCTTCATCGACACTAAACTGGCTCATCATGTCTTCAAAAAAGGCACATTTATCGTCGGCAGTAAATTCACTGTAACGATCTAGTATTTCCCTGGCTAGGGCCAGGCTAGTGGCTTCACCCCGCCTTGATAGCAATATTTCACAACGGTCAATGAGCGTTTCTTGCTTGTCTGGTAAGGGCATCAGGGAGCGGCCAATGTCACTTACTCTAGAAAGAAAATCGCTCAATATATTAGCTGTTTTCATTATAGTATTTTGCCTCGGTCATGAATGTAAGTGAACTTCACCTGAAGTAATTTAAATAGCTGGCTAACAATGTTTCAACATCTGAATAAAACCACCATCGCAATAATGCAAAGGCAATGTAATAGCAGTTTTTATCAATTCACTTTTATCTTTCTGTGAGCAAAAATCCGCCACCTGGCGCCACCGGTTTAAGCTTAAGAGTTTTCAATATCTCATAAGTAGTTGCAACAGCAGCAGATATGGTGGGAATGCCCGAAGCCTTTTCAATTTTTTCGATGGCGGGCAACGATGGCATTTGCACACAGGCAGAGGCCACAATGGCGTCAACACCGGTCACATCGAGTTTCTTCCATAGTTCAGCAGGTGCGTTAGGATCCTGGGCAGCCACGTCAAGATTATTGGGGATTTCAAGCGCCATAAAATCTTTCACTTCAATGCCCTCACTTTCAATGTAATCCACCACCATTCGGGTGAGTGGCTTCATATAAGGGCATATAATGGATACTTTTTTTGCACCCATAGCATGTAATGAATCGACTAATGCACCGGCTGAACTAACGATCGGGGTGGGTAGGCCATTGGCAACAGTGGCCTCATAAAGGCGCTGTTGTGAAACCTTATGATAGCCCACACCACGACTCATAATCGCCACCAGGCAAGCATAGGCTTGAACTTCAACTGCCGCATCTGATAGCTCGGCAGCACAGCGCAAACTGTCATCGTCCATGCGTTCCAATTCTTCTTTTGACACATTTTTCATACGCATGCGTGATGAATGAAAGGTAAAACGATCAGAAAATAGTGCTTCACGGGCACGCAATAGGGCAGGAATTTCCGTTTCCATCGTCACATTAGAACTAGGCACAATAAGCCCAACGCGACGGTAGTTAATTTTTGAGTTCATAAAAGTTAAATCCAAGGTGAACGGTCAGAGGCCTCTGATCAATTCAGAGGCCGGTTAAGCTATAAGGATGAACCCATTAACGTGTCTGGCAGCCAAGTCGCCAAACTGGGCATAAGGCACAGTAATAGAATAGCTAGGACCATGCAGGCAACAAAGGGTAACGAACCAAGCAACACTGTTTTCAAAGGTATTTGAGGTGCAATGCCATTAATAACATAGAGATTTAAGCCGACAGGCGGCGAAATTAAACCAATTTCCATGTTAATGGTCAGTACCACGGCAAACCAGATCGGGTCGAACCCGGCATTCACAATAATGGGCAATAAAATTGGCGAGGCCATTAAAATGACCGCAACAGGAGGTAGAAAAAAGCCAGCGACTAAAAGAAAGAGGTTGATGATGAGCATCAAATACCAACGATTAATATCGAGGGTTCCAATCCACTCTGCAATTGATTGGGTGATAAAGAGACTAGAGAGCATGTATGAAAATACGCCAGCCGCAGCGATGATGAATAAAATCATCACACTCTCTTTAGTGCTGTCTTTTAACACTAGCCATAAATCTTTTGGGCTGGTTAAGCGATAAATAACAATAGCAATGATAAGGCAAAGTAAGGCGCCCACAGCGGCTGTTTCAGATGGCGTAGCAACACCGCCATACATGGAATAGAGCACACCAATAATAATCGCTATAAAGGGAAGCACCCGTGGCAGAATTTCAAACTTCTCGCGCCAACTATAAACGGTCTTAACCATTAACGCCTGATTACCCGAGCGCCATGTGGCATAGATGGACCAGGCCATGAATAAGGCAACCAACAACAGACCTGGGATGACACCAGCTAAAAATAAACGACCAATTGAAGTTTCAGTGGCAATGCCATAAACAATCATGGTGACAGATGGTGGGATTAAAATACCTAAGGTGCCACCTGCAGCAATAGAACCCGCAGCGATGCCTTCAGGATAACCGCGCTTGAGCATTTCTGGAATGCCCATTTTACCAATGGCCGCACACGTTGCTGGGCTGGAACCAGACATGGCAGCAAACATGGCGCAAGCACCCAGGTTAGAAATCACCAAGCCACCAGGCACACGAGTCAACCATCGCTCAAGGGCTTCATACAAGTCGGCCCCTGCCCGAGTTGATGAAATAGAAGCACCCATTATGATAAACATAGGGATTGATAACAGGGCAAAGCTGTCTAGTTTGCCAAAAAATATTTCCGGCATTAAGGCTAATGATGGCGCACCATCAAATATCATGATAAATAAGGCAGAAACAACCAACAAACCAATACCAACTGATATACCAGAGAAAAGAATTAAGATAGTACTAGTACCTACTAAGGCACCTAAAATAAGAGGATCCATTAATCTTCTCCCAAGCCGAAAGGGGGTTCAATTTTTAATACCACCGCAGCTAAGTCAGCCACTAACTGGAGTATGAGCAAGCCAAAGCCAATGGGTAAGGAAGAATAGACAATCCACAATTTTGGCGCCCAAACACTGTCTGAGGTCCAACCCCGAGTGAAGGCTAAATGCCAGAATTCATAACTGAACCACAACATCATGGTGATGGTGATTATGGCAACCGAATAGGTGAATATAGCTAGAATATAACGCCCTTTAGCGGGCAGCATCAAAGGAATTAAATTGACATTTACATGGCCTCTTAACTGTTGAACAAAGGGCAAGCCAATCAGAGTGGCTGCAACAATTAAAAACACAACGGCTTCAGTTTGCCAAACTGTAGAACCATTAAGGACAAAACGTACAAAGATCATCTGGCAGGTAATAGCAATAGCCATCAGGGTCATTCCAGCTGAACACCAACCAGACATAGTCGACAGAAATGAAACTACTTTAAAGAAAATCGGTTTGGTTTTTGTGTCACTTTGATCATTGGTGTTTGAGTGATCGCTCATGAAAAATACCTTTATTGTGCGTATTTTTTTGGGATTTTAGCAATGTGATTGAGGCTTTGCCTGGTCATAAAAAGACACAGGCGAAGGCCTATAAATGAACTATTAGTCTACAGAAAGGGCCATATCAAGTAATTCTTGACCACCATCAACGGAATTTACAAAGTCTTTGTAAGACGTTTCTTCAGCAATGGCTTTCCATTCATCAAAATCTGCCTGAGTCATTTCTGCAATTTCAACACCTGCTTTGCGGAAAATTTCTGCTGATTTAGCATCTTCAGTTTTGGCTTCTTTTAAGTAAAAGGCCTCAGCTTTTTTTGCAGCAGCCAATAATGCAGTTTGTTGCTCTGCATTTAAACTGTCAAACTTGTCCTTACTCATGATAAGTGGCTGGTACAAAAACCATAGGGCGATGTTTTCAGAAGCAGGCGTATAGCACTTAACTTGCTCGTAGATGCGGTAAGACACGAAAGAAGACGATGACGTGTTAGCCGCGTTAAGAACTCCCGTTTGCATTGCACTGTAAATATCAGCAGAGCTCATTGAGGTAATAGAAGCACCAGCGCCTATTAACATTTGCTCGAATGACTTACCTGCCGCACGTATTTGCATGCCTTCAACATCTGCAGGCTTAACAATACAATTATCTTTACCTACAAAGCCACCAGCAAGATAACCATGCACCAAAACCATGACATTATCTTCAAGCATCTTTTCTTGTAAAGACGCCATGAAAGGCGACTGGGACAATCGAGCTGCATGATCATGGTTTTTTACTAAACCTGGCATCAGTGTCACACTTACAGCAGGCTGTTGTCCCGCAGCGTAACTAAGCGGAAAAACAGACATGTCTAATAAGTTTCGACTAATGAAGTTATACTGTTCCTTCGGTTTAACCAATGACTTGGATGGGAATATTTTGATGTCAAGGTCGACGCCTGCAGCGGCTACTTCATCTGCAACGATTTGGGCTACTTTGTGGCGCACATCCTTGGTTGACCACTGATGGGATAGTTTGAGTTCAGTGGCATTAGCTCCCATTGACATGGTTATTACTGCAGCAAATGTCACTTTTTTTATTGTGTTTAGCTGAAACATTTTTGTTACTCCTGATATAGATGAATGCCGATAGTATTACAATAAGTATACGCATAAAACCTATAAAAATACAGATAGACAATATCTGTAGACATTAGGTAGTCAAATACGCTTAAATACGCAATTGTTGATTTTAGCGTACACATGATTGGAACAATTTATGACACTTGCTGCAGACAAACTGATTGCCCAAATAACCCAAGAAATTTCCTCGGGGGTATTGCGGCCCGGTGATCAGCTAGAGGAATCTGCTTTAGCAGCAAGATTTGGCGTTTCACGGACCCCTATCCGCGAAGCTATTAGGGCTATGGTCGGAATCGGTCTTCTCGAAACCAGGCCCAGAAAAGGTGCCATCGTGCGTGTATTGACGACTAAAGAATTACTTGATTTATTTGAAGTTGGAGCAGGCTTAGAAGGTATGGCTTGCAGGTTGGCGGCAGAGGCTCTCACACAAAAACATGCAGAAGCGATTGAAAAGGCTCTGGAAAATTGTAGTTTAGCAGCTCAAACGAGTGATAAAGTCCTCTATAGTATGGCAAACCTAGAATTCCACGCCGCCATCCATGCGGCAACAGATAATCACTGGCTGATTGAACAGCTGCAAAATATCGGTATCCACATCAACCCATACCGCTCTTTACCCTATGACATCAAGGGGCGTCTTGCAAAATCAACAGAAGAACACGCCATTATTTGCGAGGCCATTCTTTCTGGTGAAGGCGACAAGGCGAGTGAGTTAATGCGCGACCATATAATGCTCCAGGGCAAGCGCCTACCCGCTGTACTCAAACTGTTAGCTCAGTAAGTAGAAAAAGCCTTACATGGGCTAAATTAAAAAACATGTTGAGTGGGGTACTACGGAAGAGATATTGGTCGGAACGGCAGGATTTGAACCTACAGCCCCCTACTATGCCGTCTTTGAGTTAACCAACATCACCAAAGCTATAAAACCCATAAAATACAGAAGCTTAGATAAACTTTTTTCACTAAAATACCTGCTTATTAACTAACCAACGATCTAAAAATTGTACAAAATTAAGGGTTATGGGGCTAGATGGGGTGAGCTGTACAAAGAAATCATCAACTGTTTTAACAAAGCCATTCAATTTTCAACGAGTTCACATAGATGCTATACCTGCAATAGGCCAAGAAGGATGGACTGTTCCTGCGATGCTGCACACAAGCCTTTACCTGCTTTGTGTTCCGTCTTGTGATGTTGATTATCAGTGATCGACACATCCGCTTCTGCAGCGATATACAACGCCACAATGGGCTGATTGAAACTATAGGCCACACGGTGCGTATTGCTTTACATTGTAACCAATTGGAGTGTCTATTAAACTGGGTGCGTATCAGTTACTTAAACAAATGAATTGCACATTTAATCAAGGTTATTATATTGCCAAACCCATGACAGCTGAAAAGCTGGAACAGTGGCTCATTGGCAGCTATGCCGACACGGCACCAAAGCGAACCTATACACCAATTAAGGATCAAAAAATGTCAAATGAACGTGCTGTACTGGCAGGAGGTTGTTTTTGGGGGATGCAGGATCTGATTTGTAACCTGCCAGGCGTTATATCAACTCGTGTGGGTTACACCGGTGGAGATGTCCCCAACGCAACTTACCAAAACCATGGTTATCATGCTGAGGGCATTGAAATTATTTTTGATGACCAAGTCACAAGTTTTCGAACATTGCTTGAACTCTTCTTTCAAATACATGACCCAACCACACAAATGAGGCAAGGCAATGACCTTGGGCCTTCCTATCGGTCTGCGATTTATTTTGTGACACCTGAACAAGAACAAGAAGCACTGCGCACCATAGCCGATGTAAATGCCTCAGGCTTGTGGCCAGGAACAGTAGTAACCGAACTCGAGCCTGTGAGTGATTTCTGGGAAGCCGAACCTCATCACCAAGATTATTTAAAAAACACACCTAATGGCTATACCTGCCATTTCTTACGAAAAGACTGGGTGTTACCGTCTTCTTAATCTGCTGGCAAATAAGGTAGTCACTGAAGAGTTTGTCTTTGTCGGTCGATGGCCATAATCTGGCTGTCCGTAAATCGTAATATTTTCATGTAGATCTCCTTCGTTTAGTGTACGAGAAAATCCTACTTAAAACTGATCTTAATTTACGGGGGGATTACAATCAGCAAGAGCGTCAAGGCAAGCCCTTTAATTACAACGGCTGAAGCAAAAAAAAGACATCAAATGATGTCTTTTTCAAAAAAATCCTGGTCGGAACGGCAGGATTTGAACCTACAGCCCCTGCTATACCCTCTTTGAATTAACCAACATCACGAAAGATATAAAAGATACAAAAGCAATAAAATACAGTAACTTAGATAAACTTTTTCACTAAAATACCTGCTTATAGACTAACCAACGATCTAAAAACTGTACAAGATTAAGGGGCATGGGGATAGGTGGGGTGAGCTTTACAAAGAAATCATCAACTGATTTAACAAAGCCATTCAATTTTCAACGAGTTTACATAGATGCTATACCTGCAATAGGCCGAGAAGGATGGACTGTTCCTGCGATGCTGCAAACAA
>Ga0115004_10001864_pt1 | contig 17437 bp, 24 predicted proteins | sample ArcticOcean_MG_C_10_FD_88737 | JGI IMG/M metagenome (GOLD analysis project Ga0115004, IMG submission 88737) | Marine microbial communities from western Arctic Ocean - ArcticOcean_MG_CB11_90 | ecosystem: Environmental > Aquatic > Marine > Oceanic | place: Arctic Ocean: Canada Basin | collected...
GAGGGAATTAAGATTCAAGTTGGAGGCCGCCTTGGCGGTGCCGAGATCGCTCGCTCTGAATGGTATCGCGAGGGTCGAGTGCCGTTGCACACATTTCGTGCCGACATCGATTACGCGACTGCTGAAGCGGCGACGACTTACGGCATCATCGGTATCAAGGTATGGATCTTCAAGGGTGAGATACTGGATTTAGACGAGGCCATCGTGCCTTCGCAAGCTAAGTCCAACTAGAGGTAAAGCGACGTGTTACAGCCAAAGCGTACAAAATTCCGCAAGATGATGAAGGGTCGCAACCGCGGTCTGTCACATCGTGGTAGCAACGTAGATTTCGGAGAGTTTGGTCTCAAAGCCATCTCGCGCGGTCGACTAACTGCCCGCCAGATTGAAGCAGCTCGTCGTGCTATGACGCGCCGTGTAAAGCGTGGCGCCAAGATCTGGATCCGTGTATTTCCAGATAAGCCTATTACTAATAAGCCTCTTGAGGTTCGTCAGGGTAAGGGTAAGGGTAACGTTGAGTACTGGGTTGCCCAGATTCAGCCGGGTCGGATCATGTTTGAGATCGAAGGCGTTGACGAAGAGCTCGCGCGCGAGGCCTTTAGCCTTGCTGCTGCTAAGCTGCCTTTCGACACGACATTCGTTAAACGGACGGTAATGTAATGAAAGCGAGCGAATTGAGAGAAAAGTCGGTCGAGGAGCTGCAGGCCCAACTGCAGGGCCTCTTCAAAGACCAGTTCAACGTCCGTATGCAGAATGCAACGGGCCAATTAGGCCAAGTTCACTTAGTGGGCGGCTTAAAGCGTGATATCGCTCGTGTCAAAACGATCATCACTGAAAAACAAAAGAGTGGTTCATAGTTATGTCAACTGCAAGCAACGAGAAATCCGCTCGCACTACATCGGGCAAGGTCATTAGCAACAAGATGGACAAGTCTATCGTTGTGCTGATTGAGCGTAAGGTGACTCACCCTGTTTACGGCAAGATTATCAAGCGATCTACAAAGATCCACGCACACGATGAGAAAAACGAGTGCATGCCTGGTGATTCGGTGACTATTCAGGAAGTTAGACCTCTTTCTAAGACTAAGTCTTGGGCATTGGTCTCGATAGACGAGCGCGCAACACAAGTTTAGGTCGGGATTTCCCGCCGCGGTTTAACAAGAATTTAGGTAAAGAATCGTTGCCCGCTGTAGCAGGTAACTGATGGAGCGAATCGATGATTCAAGTGCAGTCATACTTAGAAGTCGCAGATAACAGCGGCGCTCGACGAGTTATGTGTATCAAGGTGTTGGGCGGTTCTCATCGCCGTTACGCACGCATCGGCGACGTCATTAAAGTCACCGTTAAGGAAGCGATTCCACGCGGTAAAGTTAAGAAGGGTCAGGTTTTGACTGCGCTAGTAGTTCGCACTAAGAGCGGTGTTCGTCGTCAAGACGGTTCACTGATCAAGTTTGACGACAATGCGGCGATCCTGCTCAACGCAAACAACGCACCGATTGGTACGCGTGTATTCGGCCCGGTAACTCGTGAGCTGCGTACAGAAAAATTCATGCGAATTATTTCACTAGCGCCAGAAGTACTTTAAGCGCTAGGTAAGAAGAGACAGAGGCAAACATGCGTAAACTGAAACGTGATGACGAAGTGATTGTAATCACTGGTAAAGACAAGGGTAAGCGCGGAAGCATTTCGCGTCTTGTCGGTAGTGATCGAGTTATCGTCGCTGGCGTCAATATGGTTAAACGCCACACCAAGCCTAACCCTAATGCGGGCCAGGCTGGAGGCATTATCGAAAAAGAAGCGTCGCTACATATTTCGAACGTAGCGATATTCAATCCTGAGACAAGCAAAGCAGACCGCGTTGCTATTCAGGTGGCTGAAGACGGCGCGAAGAAGCGTGTGTTCAAGTCAAACGGTTCAGATTTAGACTAATTATCGGTAGGTTGCCAAGCATGGCTCAGTTCAGAGAATTATATAAGCAGCAAGCAATTCCGGCTCTTCAAGAGCAGTTCGGTTTCGCTAATCCAATGCGCGTGCCTAAGATCACGAAAGTGGTGTTAAACATGGGTCTGGGTGAAGCCGTAACGGATAAAAAGGTACTCGAGAGTGCCGCCGAGGACTTGACTAAGATTTCTGGTCAAAAAGTCGTCGTCACTAAAGCACGCAAGTCTATCGCTGGATTCAAAATCCGTGAAGGCTGGCCTGTTGGTCTCAAGGTTACGTTGCGCGGTAAGCGTATGTACGAATTCCTTGAGCGCTTAGTCGACATTGCTATCCCGCGTATTCGTGACTTCCGTGGCCTAAGCCCGAAAGCGTTCGATGGCCGTGGCAATTTCGCGATGGGTGTGACTGAGCAGATCATTTTCCCAGAAATTGACTATGACAAGATCGACGCTTTGCGCGGTCTCGACATTACGATTACAACGACAGCGCAAAATGACGACGAAGGTCGTGCGCTACTGGCAGCAATGCGTTTCCCATTCCGTGTAATGGTTACTGCCGAAGCTAAGGAGTCTTAAGATGGCCAAAACCTCAATGATCGCGCGGGAAACTAAGCGTACAAAGATGGTTGCGAAGTTCGCTGCCAAGCGTGCAGAGCTGAAGGCTATCTTGAATGACGCCGACGCTAGCGACGAAGCGAAGTGGGACGCACAGGTGAAGTTTCAAAAGCTTCCACGTGATTCAAGCCCGGTTCGTCAGCGTCTCCGTTGTCAAATCACCGGACGTCCTCACGGCGTCTACCGTAAATTTGGTCTATGCCGTCACAAGCTTCGCGAGGCAGCGATGCGTGGTGACGTGCCTGGACTAACTAAGGCTAGCTGGTAAGCGGGAGAAGTATTATGAGCATGTCAGATCCGATTGCGGACTTCTTAACTCGCATACGTAACGCACAGATGGCTAAGTTGCCAACTGTCGCCTGCCCAGCGTCTAAGATGAAACAAGCCCTCAGCCAAGTGCTGCAGGACGAAGGCTATATAGCTGGTTTTGGCGTGACAGATGTTGAGGGCAAGCCCCAACTGACTGTTGACCTGAAATACTACGCAGGTAAGCCGGTTATTGAAGAGATCAAGCGCGTTAGCCGTCCAGGTTTACGCAACTATAAGGGCAGCGAGAAGCTGCCTACGAATCGAGCTGGACTTGGCGTAGCGATTGTTTCTACGAACAAGGGCTTGATGACAGACAAGCAAGCGCGCGCTGCCGGAATAGGTGGCGAGGTACTCTGCACCGTCTTCTAAGAAAGATTGGTGCTCCGTGTAGAGCTGAGTTTTTTAAGCAGAGCATAAATATGTCTAGAGTAGCGAAGAACCCGATCGAATTACCGAAGGGTGTAGAAACAACATTGACCGAGACAACTGTGTCGGTTAAGGGCGGCAAGGGTAACCTGCTGCTAGAGCTGCATCGTCTTGTTGGCGTGACGCAGGATGGCAATGTCTTGCAAGTCGTTGCTAAGGATGCCACGCGACAAGCGAAAGCGATGTCGGGCACATTCCGCTCGCTGGTGGCCAATATGGTTCTCGGTGTCAGCGAAGGGTTCCAGAAGAAGCTAGAACTTCAGGGCGTTGGTTATCGTGCTAAGGCTGAGGGAAACAACGTCAATTTGACGCTTGGGTTCTCGCATCCAATCAATTACGCACTTCCTGAAGGCGTTACGGCTGAGACTCCTACACAGACTGAGATTATTATTTCTGGCGCGGATAAACAGCGCGTAGGTCAAGTCGCTGCTGAAATCAGAGACTTCCGTCCGCCAGAGCCTTACAAGGGCAAGGGTGTTCGCTACGCAGACGAGCGCGTATTCAGAAAAGAAGCCAAGAAGAAATAGGTCATAAGCTATGAGCGTTAAGAGAATAGCTCGTCTACGGCGAGCAAAGAGAGCAAGGGCAAAGATCAGTGAGCTGCGCGTAAACCGCCTGTCGGTTTATCGTTCGCCACGACATATTTACGCTCAGGTTATCTCGGCAAGCGGCGACCAAATCCTGGCGTCGGCTTCGACAGTCGAGAAAGACCTCCGCGGCGGCGCTACTGGTAACGTCGACGCAGCGAGCAAGATCGGCACACTTATCGCCGAGCGTGCGAAGGCCGCTGGCGTTGAAAAAGTAGCGTTTGATCGCTCGGGCTATGCCTATCACGGTCGCGTTAAGGCATTAGCCGACGCAGCACGTGCTGGCGGACTAGATTTTTAAGGGTTTTTACTATGGCGTACAAAGACGATTCCAATAAGAACGAAGAGGGCATGCAAGAGAAGCTCATCCAAGTTAACCGCGTATCAAAAGTGGTTAAAGGCGGACGCATCTTCAGCTTTACTGCTCTAACAGCGGTCGGTGACGGCAACGGTCGAGTAGGTTTCGGTCGCGGCAAGGCACGCGAAGTACCTTTGGCCATCCAGAAGGCGATGGAATCGGCGCGTCGTAATATGATCGCGGTCGACCTAGACGGCACTACGCTGCAGTACGCAGTTAAGGCTCGTCATGGCGCCTCAAAGATTTACATGCAGCCTGCGTCAGAGGGTACTGGTGTTATCGCCGGTGGCGCGATGCGCTCAATCCTCGAACTCGCCGGCGTACAAAACGTCTTGGCGAAGTGTTATGGCTCTACCAACCCGGTAAACGTAGTGCGTGCGACCTTCAATGGCCTGCGCGACATGCAGTCTCCGGATGACATCGCGGCGAAGCGCGGCAAATCAGTCGAAGAATTAGTAGGTTAGAAAAATGGCGAAGAAGACAGTCACAGTCAAACTCGTGCGCAGTCCGATCGGCGCCCTTCCCAAGCACAAGTTGTGCCTGCAGGGTCTAGGTCTGCGACGTATGCATCAGTCTGTTGAGGTGGAGGATACTCCTGCCGTACGCGGAATGATTAACAAGATTAGCTATATGCTGACCGTAGTTTAAGGGGTTCGACATGCATCTTAATACACTAAGCCCAGCGCCAGGCAGCACCAAAGCAGCGAAGCGCGTTGGCCGCGGTATCGGTAGTGGCTCGGGTAAAACATCCGGCTCTGGTCACAAGGGTCAGAAGTCGCGCAGCGGCGGAACAGTGCGACCAGGTTTCGAAGGCGGTCAAATGCCTTTGCAGATGCGTCTCCCTAAGTACGGCTTCAGCTCACGCGTTGGACGCAGTATGGCCGAGATTCGTACGTCTGAGCTAAACAAGCTCGAAGGTGACGTAATCGACCTCGAGGTTTTGCGTAAGGCAAACCTAATCACGGCGAACATCAAGCGTGCGAAGGTAATGCTTTCTGGTGATGTGACCAAAGCGGTAACGCTTAAGGGCATCGGCGCATCAAAGGGTGCACGCGCTGCGATAGAAGCCGCGGGTGGCAAGGTAATCGACGAAGAAGTCATGCCTAAGCTTAAGAAGCTTCCTAAGAAAGCGCCAAAGACTGAACAGGCTGCTGACGCGTAAGCAGCAGCTAAGCAAAGCCTCGTGTTTCATAAGAGTTAAAAAGATTAGATGGCAAACAAACCGAATATAAATCCAGAGAACATTGGCGCGGGCCTTGGCGAGCTGAAGTCACGCTTACTGTTTCTCTTGTTTGCCATTTTTGTCTACCGCATAGGGACTCATATCCCTGTGCCAGGCATAGATCCTTTGCAGCTTGCTGCTTTTTTCGCGCAGCAGGAAGGCACGTTCACCGACATGATTAATATGTTTGGTGGCGGTGCGTTAGAGCGCATGAGTATCGTTGCGCTAGGCATCATGCCTTATATTTCGGCGAGCATCATTATGCAGTTATTGACTGCAGTGAGCCCGCACTTAGACCAACTCAAAAAGGAAGGTGAGTCTGGTCGCCGCAAGATATCGCAGTACACGCGTTACGGTGCACTCGCTCTTGCTACTATTCAGGGTACAGGGATGGCAGTAGGCCTTCTTGCACCAATGGCGTATAATCCCGGCCCCGCGTTTACGCTGACGGCAGTGGTATCGCTTGTAACCGGCGCTATGTTCATGATGTGGCTCGGCGAACAGATTACTGAGAAGGGTATCGGTAACGGTATCTCGATGTTGATATTCGCGGGCATTGTAGCTGGGTTCCCTGCCGCGATCGGCACGTCGCTCCAGCAGGCGTACGAGGGACAGATAAACGGCGTCTTGCTGATGGTCGTCGGACTCATTGCTATAGGTGTGATCGCCATAATCGTGTATGTCGAGCGCGCTCAGCGACGAATCACGGTGAATTACGCCAAGCGGCAACAGGGCCGCAAAATGTATCAGGCTCAGGCGAGCCACCTGCCATTGAAAATAAATATGGCGGGCGTTATTCCGGCGATTTTCGCAAGTAGCATATTATTGTTCCCTGCGTCGATTGCGCAGTGGTTTGGTCAGGCGGATGGGTCAGAATGGCTTGCCGAATTAGCGTTCTTAATAGGACCTGGTCAGCCTCTTTATATAATTATTTTTAGTGCCATGATCATCTTCTTTTGTTTTTTCTACACAGCGCTCGTGTTCAACCCGCGTGACGTAGCTGAAAATCTGAAGAGGTCGGGTGCATTTATTCCAGGTATTCGCCCAGGCGAACAGACTGCGAAATACATCGACGGTGTGATTACTCGCCTCACGATGTTCGGCGCTATTTACATCACACTGGTGTGTTTATTGCCAAATTTTATGCAGATGTTTGCTAACGTGCCTTTCAATTTGGGTGGCACAGCGCTTCTGATCTCCGTGGTTGTAACCATGGACTTCTGGTCGCAAGTTCAGTCGCACTTGATGTCGCATCAGTACGATTCGTTAATGAAAAAGTCGAAACTGGGCAACTACGGCCGCAGCGGAGTTTAAGATTGTTTCGCCGCGCTCAGCGCAGCGAGAGAGGATAACGGAGACAACCATGAAAGTAAGAGCGTCTGTAAAAAAGATCTGCCGTAACTGTAAGGTAATCAAGCGTAATGGTGCCGTTCGCGTCATCTGTAGCTCAGAGCCGCGACACAAGCAGCGTCAGGGCTAACACTAATTGCAAAAGCTGCGGCCCTCGGGCTTTAGCGAGTAAACAGAGAGAACGGAGTTAATATGGCACGTATTGCCGGTGTAAACATTCCAGATAACAAGCATATCGTGATTTCGCTGCGCTATGTTTATGGTATTGGACCAACGACTGCTAGCGCTATCTGCGATAAAACTGGTATCGCCCCAAACTCTAAGACTGGCGAACTGAGCCCTGAAGAGCTCGATACGCTGCGTAACGAGATTGGCAACCTCACGGTTGAAGGTGATCTTCGTCGTGAAGTGTCGATGAATATTAAGCGTCTAATGGACCTTGGTTGTAACCGTGGTATTCGCCACCGTCGTTCGCTGCCAGTTCGTGGTCAGCGCACAAAAACGAATGCTCGCACCCGTAAGGGCCCACGCAAGCCAATACGTAAGTAAACAGTAAGACGGAATTATTATGGCCAAGCCAGCAGCTAAATCGACAAAGAAAAAAGCACGTAATCCTGTCGTAGACGGAATTGCATTTATTCACGCCTCGTTCAATAACACGATCATAACAATCGCCGACCGCCAAGGTAATGCACTTAGCTGGGCAACTGCCGGTGGATCTGGATTCCGTGGTTCGAGGAAGAGCACGCCTTTCGCTGCTCAGGTCGCTGCAGAGCGAGCTGGTAAAGCTGCGATAGAGTTATATGGCCTCAAGAGCCTAGACGTGAAGGTCAACGGACCTGGCCCTGGACGAGAGTCTGCGGTTCGCGCGCTAAACAACTGTGGTTTGAAGGTTGGCAACATCACTGATGTTACTCCAATTCCACACAATGGATGCAGGCCGCCTAAAAAGCGTCGAGTGTAATACGAACACAATCAGAAGCTCTTCTGAAACAAAGAGCACAGGAGACCGAATATGGCCCGTTATTTAGGCCCGAAGTTAAAGCTTTCACGTCGCGAAGGAACAGATTTGTTCCTCAAGAGTGGCGTTCGTCCTTTAGATAGCAAGTGTAAAGCGGAGACCATCCCTGGTCAGCACGGCGCGCGTCGCGGTCGTCTGTCAGACTACGGTGTTCAGCTGCGCGAGAAGCAGAAAGTACGTCGTACTTACGGCGTTCTTGAGAAGCAGTTCCGTGGCTATTACAAGGAAGCCGCTCGTCTCAAAGGCGCAACTGGTGAAAACCTCCTGCAATTGCTCGAGTGCCGACTAGATAACGTCGTTTATCGCATGGGCTTCGGCTGCACGCGTGCGGAATCGCGTCAACTGGTTGCTCACAAATCGATCACTGTTAATGGCGTTGTTGTAAACATCGCTTCTTATCAGGTGAGCGAGGGTGACACTGTAGCAATCCGTGCGAAGGCTAAAGCGCAGCTGCGTATTAAGTCGGCATTGGATCTCGCTGCGCAGCGCACAGCAATCGATTGGGTCAGCGTCGACACGTCAAAGCTTGAGGGTACGTTCTCTCGCAAGCCAGAGCGCGAAGACCTCTCTGCAGAGATCAACGAGTCTCTAATCGTCGAGCTTTACTCGAAGTAGTGAGCTAATCACACAGAAGGTGGATGACATGCAAATTTCTCTTTCAGATTTTTTGACGCCACAACATATTCAGATCGATGAAGTGGACAAGTGCCGCTCAAAGGTTGTCCTGGAGCCGCTAGAGCGCGGATTCGGCCATACCCTTGGCAATGCGCTTCGCCGCATTCTGCTTTCTTCTATGCCCGGTAGTGCGGTTGAAGAAGTTGAGATCGATGGCGTAGTACACGAATACAGCACAATCGAAGGCGTCCGCGAAGACGTTATCGAGATTCTTCTTAACCTCAAGGGCATTGCAGTAGTGCTCAATGAGAAAGACGAAGTCGTTGTTACAATTAACAAAAAGGGCACGGGTATTGTTACCGCCGGCGACATCGTTTCAGATGGCAGCGTCGAGATTATCAATCCTGACCACGTAATTGCGAACCTCAATAAAAATGGCGAGCTAAACATGCGCCTCACGATCCGTAAGGGTCGTGGTTATTCGCCTGCAGACAGTCGCAGCAGCGAAGACGATGAGACGCGAGCGGTTGGCAAGCTTCTATTAGATGCCTCTTACAGCCCGGTACTACGAGTGTCTTACTCTGTAGAAGCTGCGCGTGTTGAGCAGCGTACCGACTTAGATAAGCTCGTGATTGATCTAGAGACCAACGGCACAATCGATCCTGAAGAGGCGATCCGTCGTGCGGCGACAATACTGCAGCATCAGCTTGCCGTGTTCGTCGACCTGCATAGCGAAATCGTCCCTGAAGCGACGAAGGCCGAAGACGAGATCGATCCTATCCTGCTTCGTCCTGTCGATGATCTTGAACTGACCGTTCGCTCTGCGAATTGCCTCAAGGCCGAAGATATCTACTACATCGGTGATCTGATTCAGCGCACCGAAGTAGAGCTGCTGAAGACTCCTAATCTCGGTAAGAAGTCGCTCACAGAAATCAAAGATGTGTTGGCTACTCGTGGACTCTCATTGGGTTTACGTCTAGAAAACTGGCCTCCATCGAGCCTCAAGTCCGACGATCGCGCTGCTTAAGCAGTCCGTCTGAATAAGTATATATAAGGTAATGAGTTATGCGTCATAGACAAAGCGGTCGCCAGCTAAATCGTAACAGTTCGCACCGTCAAGCCATGTTCCGTAATATGGCAATCTCACTCGTCGAGCACGAGCTGATTAAGACAACGTTGATTAAAGCGAAGGAATTGCGATCGGTCGCAGAGCCTTTGATCACGCTAGCCAAGGACGATAGCGTAGCGAACCGTCGCTTAGCCTTCAACCGCACACGCGACAAAGCGACAGTGGGCAAATTGTTCACTGAGCTGGGTCCACGCTACAAAGAGCGTCCGGGTGGTTACATCCGCATTCTTAAGTGTGGCCTGCGTGCTGGCGATAAAGCGCCTATGGCTTATGTTGAGTTAGTTGGCCGTCCAGCTGGCGTCGACGCGGCTGAGAGCAAAGACGACTAAATGCGCTATTGTAGAGTTTAGTGGTAAGCAAAAGAGCCGAGTTTTCACTCGGCTTTTTTATATCTGGCGTATCAGCCCCTCATCAATCATTGAATCATGTTGCGCATTAGTTATAAGCTCAACGGCTCTACCGACTATTAAATGTATCGTCTTATCCGCACGAGGCTCCCATGACCAATTCTTTTCATCCTCCCGTAAGAACACTCATGGGCCCTGGACCCTCTGACGTCAATCCGCGCATTTTAGAGGCTCTATCTCGACCGACTATAGGCCATCTCGACCCCGCTTTTATTCAAATGATGGACGAGGTTAAAGCGCTGCTGCAATACGCTTTTCAGACAGAAAATGAGCTTACTCTGCCGGTTTCGGCACCCGGATCGGCGGGTATGGAAACTGCGTTCGCCAATTTGTTAGAGCGCGGTGACAAAGCAATAGTCTGTCAGAACGGCGTGTTTGGCGGACGCATGAAGGAGAACGTAGAACGCTGCGGTGCGATAGCTGTGATGGTTCAAGACGACTGGGGCTGTGCGGTCGATCTAAATAAGGTCGAAGACGCATTAAAAGCTAATCCCGATGCGAAACTGCTGGCTTTTGTTCATGCAGAAACATCAACAGGCGTTAGATCCGATGCGAAGGCACTGTGCTCACTCGCACGTCAGTATGATTGCCTCGCGGTAGTCGATGCGGTGACCTCCCTTGCGGGTATCGAACTCAAGGTAGACGAGTGGGGAATAGATGCTATTTACTCGGGGACTCAGAAGTGTCTTTCGTGTGTGCCGGGTTTGTCCCCCGTGTCGTTTTCAGAGCGCGCTGCGAAGGTTATTCGGGAACGTAAGACACCCGTGCAAAGTTGGTTTCTCGATCTTAATCTCGTGATGGGCTATTGGGGCGGGAGTAACAAGCGCGCTTACCATCATACTGCCCCAGTAAATTCGCTTTATGCGCTGCACGAGTCTTTGGTGATCGTGCAGGAGGAAGGTTTAGAGCAGTCATGGCAACGGCATGACAGAAACCACCGTGCTCTCGTTGCGGGTATCGAAGCGCTAGGCTTAAGCTTTGTGGTAGATGCAGAGAATCGGCTACCTCAATTAAACCTCGTGAGATTTCCGGAAACTGTCGACGACGCAGCTGTACGCAATACGTTGCTCAACGACTATAGCCTGGAGATCGGGTCTGGACTTGGTGCTCTTGCGGGCAAGGTTTGGCGTATCGGACTCATGGGTTTCGCCAGCAGTCAGGCGAATGTTTATCTGTGCCTCTCGGCGCTAGGTAACGTCTTACGCCAGCAAGGCCTTGACGTTGACCCGGCTGCCGCCGTGCTTGCCGCGAAGCAGACTTACTAGCCCTGACCCTTCTCTTAGTGCGCGAAAGTGGCTTTGCCGCGCGAGGATTACTCTGTGAATGACAAGCTCGAATTGCGCGACTGGATAAGCCTGCTCGCGCTCTCCGCTATTTGGGGTGCCTCGTTTTTCTTTCTGCGCGTTACCGCGCCTGTTTTTGGCCCCGTGCCGCTGATAGCTGCGCGTGTTTTCTTTGGACTTTGCTTGCTACTCCCGGTGTTTCTCTACCGAGGCCTATTCTCTCAGTTGCTCGCCCACTGGCGCATAATCTATGTGGTGAGCCTTACAAATATGAGCCTACCTTTTTGCCTCTTAGCCTACGCTTCGCTCGAACTGAATGCGGGCATCACGTCGATATTGAATGCTACGGTTCCTTTTTTCGCCGCACTCATTGCGTTTAGTTTCTGGAAAGTAAGGCTTACACACGTCGCGCTTATTGGCATGGCGATTGGCTTTGGGGGCGTTGTGCTTATTGTGTTCGACCCTGAGGCAATCGAGTTCGGTGCTCAGGCGCTTTTATCGATCGGAGCCGGCCTGTGCGCCTCACTACTCTATGGTACGGCGAGCAATTTGGCTCAGCATCGCCTACAGGGAGTGAGTGGGCTCACAGTGACCGTGGGAAGCCTTGCTTTCGCCACGTTGACGCTGGCACCGCTTGCATGGTGGCAATGGCCAGAGGCCGCGCCCAGCACGTCGATGTGGCTGAGTGTCTTTGCGCTCGGTTCGCTCTGCACAGGCGTTGCTTACCTAATATTCTATAAGCTCATCGCCCGTATCGGCGCTGCACGCGCGTTGAACACGACGTTTCTCGTTCCTGCATTTAGCCTACTCTGGTCGAGTGTTTTTCTTGGTGAGCCGATCACTTTCTATATGCTTGGCGGCTGCGCGCTAATTCTTTTTGGTGTGGCGCTGACCACAGGAAAGCTCCCCGCTTTTTGGGTCAGGGCGTCTCAGGCTTAGCACCGCGCGCTTGCCATAGGCCGATTGCCAACATCGGCCAGATCCCCAGATGGATCATCACGTCTGCGGTGTTGAACACATAGTGCCAGTAGGGAATACCCTGAACGTCGATGAAGTCGATGACGCTGCCGTAAATTAGTCGGTCCAACACATTGCTCGCGCCGCCACCAACAATCAGTCCGAAACAGAGATATTCGGCGCGGGCGAGCGCCTCGCCAAACCTTAGGTAGGCGGCAACCCCACCTAGAAGAACTGCGCTGAACAAGCCGAAAACCCAGCCTTGTCCCTGCAGCAATCCAAACACGCCGCCGTGATTGCGCACGTGGGTAAAAAAGAGAAAGGGGTTTAGCTCTATGCTGCTATGCAGAGGAATTGTCTCATTGACCCAGTAGCCAATCGCTTGGGAAAGCGATAAGACTGACAGCGCGACAACCGCGAAGAGGCCGAACTGGCGTGTATTTTTGTGCGGATGTTGATTCATAATCGGCGATAGTTGTCTGTAGTAAGCGTGTTTAGCCGCTTGGGTTAGAGTGCTAGGGCATGTCCATCAGCGCAAAAAAAGCACGCAAGCGATTGGCATTAGCACCCACATCACCGACCCCGACACGCGAGGTAGAGCGTGCGTTCACGACCACGTTATTGCTCTGCGTGCCGAATGTAATCACGATGTCATCCTTAAATCGAAACCATAAAGTGGTGTCTGTCGCCTCGATGCGGCGGCTATCGAAGTCAGCCGAGACAACCTTCCAGCCGAGTGTCTCGACCGCATTTAGCGCGCGTCGATAGACATCGGCATGGCGCTCGTCGTACACCCGAGGAATCAGATCCGGATAGGCTTCTTTGGTGAGCGCTGCCAGTTCTTCGGCGGTAACATTCTCAGCGCCGCCATAGAGTACGCTATTCGATTCGGTCCCGCGCAGAGGCAGAATGTCGACAAACTGCGGGGGATAGTCGGTATTGGTGGTGATGTCATGAATCATGGGGTAATTCACTCCCTCAGGAGGCCTGAAGCTCTCGGGGACAGCGTAGCCTAGTGCCGCAATTGCTGTACCAATGCCTGCGTAGACGATGAGTCTTCCTCTATCTTGATGTGCCATCAACAGGGCAAACAACGCTGTGGCTATGCCAAGCGCGAGGCTGCTCCAAAAGAGATAGGGGGCTGCAGTATTCGCCATGCGCAAAACACCAAGGCCGGTACGAAAATCCCATGCCCCCACCCATATACCCACTGCAGAGGAGAGGGTGAAAAGTCCGAGGCTTACGCCCGCAAACAGAACGAGAAGAGCGCTTAAACGCAGCGGAATATCGAGCTTATTCGGCAGAGATGATTGTGCTATTGAGCTCATACATGGCCTCCTGTAAACGATGTGTTTAGCCAACAGGCTCGTCTGCGTATTGAACTATCTTAGCGCTACCGTCGGCCGCGATCTCTACGATGCTATGGCAGCAATTATGCATTGTAGGAGGCTCCCAAAAGCGATTTAGCGGTCGACCCTCAACATGACAAAGGTAGGATTTTATGAGCGCGCCATGGCTAACAAGTGCGACTCGTTCGCCCGCGTGCGCGGCGGCTATCTCTGCCACTGCGGCGACTGCCCTTCGCTGTAAGTCATGAAAACTCTCGGCGCCTTGCACAGCGAATAAATGCGGTTGTTCCCAAAAATGTTTGTAAGAGTCGGGCTCGCGTTCAGCCATGTCGGCGTAGAGGTTTCCTTCCCAAGGACCGAGATAAATCTCGCGCAGCTCATCACGGAAACGAACGTCTGATGCAGCGGGAAAGGCGTGTTCGGTTGTTTGCCGCGTACGCACGCTACTGCTGCTGTAAAGTGCAGCATAGTCGATTTCACGCAGACGCTCGCCCAAGGCTCGTGCCTGACTAACGCCGAGTTCAGTTAGAATCGAATCGCTCTGGCCCTGTATACGTTTCTCTTCGTTCCAGTTGGTTTGGCCATGGCGGATGAGATGGAGCTGCATGCGTTGATTCCTAATGTAATGATGCGCTGGTGAGCGTTAACCGCGCGCTGAGAATGAGTGCTAGCAATGCGCGAAGCACGCTTTAGTCACAGGGCCACTGAGTCTACCCCGACGACCTCGTGCGATCTACCGCCTCGAGCCAGCCTGTGTAGTGACGCACGCGCCAGTCTTCGGACTGCACCTGCTGCCATGACGAGTCGAGCTGCCAGCGCGCGGCAAGTGCATCAAGCGATTCCACAAGGCCCAGCTGTAAGCACGCCATATAGGCGGCACCCAATGCGGTGGTTTCAACGAGGGTTGGTCGCTGAACAGTGCAGCCGAGAACGTCGGCGAGCTTCTGCATAACCCAATCATTATTTGCCATCCCACCGTCGACTCGTAAATTCTCGAGTGTGGCACCGTCGCCGCGAATGGCTTCAACGAGATCACGGGTTTGATAGCACACCGACAGCAATCCCGCGGTCACCACCTCTTTTATGCCGGTGTCGCGGGTAAGCCCATAGAGTGCGCCGCGAGCCTCCGCGTCCCAGTAGGGTGCGCCAAGACCAGTAAAAGCGGGCACTAAATAGACACTGAGTTCATCGCCAGTCTCTATCGCAAGCGCCTCGCTCGCGGCGGCATCGTCTATTAGCTTAAGTCCGTCGCGAATCCACTGCATAGTCGCGCCGGCCATAAAAATACTGCCTTCTACAGCGTAGGTGGCAACGCCATTAAGACGGTACGCAACTGTGCTTAGCAGTCTGTGCTCAGAGCGCACAATGTTGGCACCCGTATTCATTAACAGGAAACAGCCGGTGCCATAGGTGCTTTTCGCCATCCCCGCGTCGAAACAGCATTGGCCAAACGCCGCTGCTTGCTGGTCGCCAATCATCCCTGCGACAGGAATTGCGGCTCCAAACAGCGCGGGATCAGTCGTTCCGAAGTCCGAGGCACAATCTTTGACCTGTGGGAGCATCGAGTCAGGGATGCCGAAAAGGGTGAGAAGTCTCTCGTCCCATTCTTGGCTGGTAATATTGAAAAGCTGTGTTCGAGAAGCATTGGTGGCATCGGTGCAATGGCTTTTACCGCCGCTAAGACGCCAAAGCAAAAAGCTATCGATGGTGCCAAAAGCGAGTTCACCTGCTTCCGCACGTGTGCGTGCATTGGGCACGTTGTCGAGTAGCCAGCGAAGTTTGCTTGCCGAAAAATACGAATCGATCAGTAAGCCGGTCGCCTCCTGCACCATCGGTTCGTGGCCCGCACGACGAAGCCCGTCGCAATACTCAGCGGTGCGTCGATCCTGCCAGACGATAGCGTTAGCTATAGGCTTTCCGGTCAGCCTGTCCCACACAACGGTAGTTTCACGTTGATTGGTTATGCCAATTCCCGCGATGTCCTGTGCGCTAATCGACGAGCCGAGATTCTTACCCGCGGCGTCAATGGCATCGTGACAGGACTTTAAGGTGGATTCCCATAACTCCTCTGCGTCATGCTCTACCCATCCATTACTCGGAAAGTGCTGGGCGAACTCGTGTTGGCCAACGCCGACTATTTGGAAAGATGCATCGAAGAGCAGTGCTCGACTTGAGGTGGTGCCTTGGTCTATTGCGAGAATGTATTTTTTCATTCCCTGATTCTACCCGAAGCAGGAGAAGGTTAAAGACTTGGATTCAAGTTTGCGTGATGTAATCTACCGCTGCTTTTTGGCAGATGCATGCCCAGAACTATTGGCTTGCTGAGTGTGCGTGGTACACTTGAAGCATCGCTTACCGGCCTTTAAAAACATCTAGCCCCGACCGCTAGTTCCGGCCGCTAGTCCCGAAAACAAAGATTACACAGTGACCCATACCCGTGACCGATTCCCCAGTAGTAACCGACCTCCTTGTCATCGGCGGTGGCATCAATGGTGCCGGCGTAGCAGCCGATGCTGCGGGTCGCGGCCTTTCCGTGATGCTGATCGAAAAAGGCGACCTCGCCTCGGGCACCTCCTCATGGAGCACTAAACTTATTCACGGGGGGCTACGGTACCTCGAATTTTACGAATTCGGCCTCGTGCGCAAAGCGCTTTTAGAGCGGGATGTGCTGACCAAGGCGGCGCCGCATATCATTCGGCCGCTTGCTTTCAATATTCCACAGCTGCCGATTTCACGCCCTGCTTGGATGCTTCGCGCAGGACTATTCCTCTACGATTTTCTCGCGAAAAGTGAGATCTTCAAACACTCACGAGCGATTCGCTTCGGTAACGACAGTCCTCTAAATGGAGGCATTACGAAGGGATTCGAATATTGGGACGCGCAGGTCGATGACTCGCGACTCGTTGTGCTCAACGCGCAGCAAGCGGCTGAACATGGCGCTGATGTGCGTACCTATACCGAATGCGTTGCGCTCGAAGAAGGTAAGGGGCATTGGATTGTTACCCTGAGAGAGGCGTCGAGTGGCATCGAACAGGTCGTTCATGCCAAGGCAGTCGTTAACGCCGCTGGCCCCTGGGTTGCGCGCCTGCTCGAAAAGCTGTTTGCCAAGAAGCCTCCGCTCGATACGCGCCTTGTTAAAGGTAGCCATATTGTTGTCCCGCGCCTTCACAACGGCGATCAGGCATTTATGCTGCAACATACTGACGGCCGAGTTATTTTCGTTATTCCTTACCTCGACGACTATTCGCTTATCGGTACAACCGAAGCGGAGTTCGATGGTGTGCTCGAGACTGTGCACATAGACGAAGACGAAATCGCTTATCTAATCGAGGTTGCTAACGGCTATTTTAAGAGGCAGCTGAGTCGAGACGACGTAATCTCGACCTACTCAGGCGTGCGGCCGCTGATCGACGAAGAAGGAAAAGACGCAACGAAGGTGTCGCGGGATTATCATCTCGAGCCACATAAAAGCGCCGTGCCCTTACTATCGATTTATGGCGGCAAAGTGACTACCTACAGAACCCTTGCCGAAGACGTGATGAAGGCGCTGGCGCATACGTTTCCGAAGATGGGCGCGCCTTGGACAAAGCTGGCCCCACTCCCCGGCGGCAACTACTCCGCGCAGTTTGGCGGTAAAAACGGAGAACTGCAAAGCGGGTGCGATGCAAAGGCTAGTGCAGAGGATGAAGCAACTTTGTCGGCACTGCTCTCGGCGCGAGCACCTTGGCTGCAAGTCTCGCTGCTTAAGCGCTGGCTTCAAACTTATGGAACCGAGACCCAAACGCTTCTCGATGATGCAAGCTCCGCTTTAGATCTAGGGATGCATCTAGGCGCAGACCTCTACTCACGCGAGGTCGACTATTTAATTGCACA
>Ga0115004_10001873_pt1 | contig 17391 bp, 18 predicted proteins | sample ArcticOcean_MG_C_10_FD_88737 | JGI IMG/M metagenome (GOLD analysis project Ga0115004, IMG submission 88737) | Marine microbial communities from western Arctic Ocean - ArcticOcean_MG_CB11_90 | ecosystem: Environmental > Aquatic > Marine > Oceanic | place: Arctic Ocean: Canada Basin | collected...
CGAGGACAGCGATGACAATGACAGTGAGGGAGAGGACCCCGATGACGATGACACCGATGACGAGGACAGCGATGACGAGGAGACCGATGGCACCGAGGACACCGATGACGAGGAGACCGATGACAAGGACACCGATGACAAGGACACCGATGACGAGGACACCGATGACGAAGAAAAGGGAACTACTGACAATGGAGACGAAGATGATTGGGAGCAATTTCCCAAGGAAATAGACGGTAAGCCGTGGATTGAAACATTCTTAGGGGAAGAAGGATATGGTATTGTCGAGACTGAGGGAGACGGAGATTGTTTATTTAACTCGGTTAGGATTGGATTGGAAAAAACATCAAAAAAAACTACGGTGGCGGCTCTCCGAAAGATACTTGCGGATAATGCAACACCGGAGGTGTTCGAAGGATTTAAAACAATGTATGATAGCGCTGTTAAAGAAATGTTAAATTTAAAAAAGTATTTACATACTCTTGTAGAAGAACTAAAAAAATTAAAGGAAACAAAGGCTGTCACAAAGGATGTTGTTGCGTCAAAGCTTATTATAGAACAGGGAGAAGAAATAATGAAATCTCATAAGAGGGCATTAATAGAATATAGAAATGCTAAATCGATGAAAACAGAGTTTGCATTTATGAAAGGAATAACAACACTGGAAGCGTTTTCTGCAATAATACAAACCCGGGCATTTTGGGCTGAAACGTGGGCTATATCAACAATAGAACGCGTGTTAAATATTAAATTAATACTTTTGTCAAAGCAAATGTATCAGTCTGGTGATATAGGAAATGTTCTTCAATGTGGACAGTTGAATGATGATGGTATTGCGAAAGCGGGGATATATGAACCGAGTCATTATATATTATGCAATTATCTAGGATTGCATTACGAGCTAATAACGTATAATGGAGAGGGTGCCCTAACATTTGAAAAATTACCGGATAGTATTAAAAAGCTAATTGTGGATAAATGTATGGAGCGAGGGAGTGGCCCATATATGTTTATTCCCGAGTTTGTTGCGCTGTTTAGAAAATTGAAAAAGAAGCCGGTAGAAAAGGATTCTATAGAAGAGATGCACACAGACCTGTTTGACTCAGACACTGTATTTCAGTTTTATTCCAAGTCTGATGGTTCCAAGATGCCGGGTGCAGGGGCGGGCGAAACAATAAAAAAGGGGGATTTAAATTCGTATACGGACCTCTCGGTTATTCCTCAGTGGAGAAAAAAACTGAGCAATTTCTGGGAGGCTCCGTTTATGCTTGATTCTCTTAAATGGAAGTCGGTTGAGCACTATTATCAGGCGTCCAAATTCAAAAAGGAAAACCCAGATATTTATAAGCTTTTCTCGATGGATTCGGATTCTATTTCAATTCAGTTGGGGAGTCCTCCAAAGATATTTAAACTTTCAGAAAGTCCGGTTATGGCAAAATCGGCTGGGGGTAAAAGCGGAAAGTTCAGAGGGAAGTCTATATTCGGGAGAAAGGTTGTCCTTGACACCGATTTCTTTACGGGGAGGTCGGAAGTTGAAATGAAAGCTGCGCAGACGGCGAAGTTTACTCAGAACGAAGACCTTAAGGCCCTTCTTATTGCGACAAAGAAGGCCAAGCTGGTTCACTACTCAAGAGGCAGCCCTCCGATTATATTCAATGACTTGATGGAAGTACGTCGAGATCTAGCTTTACTCGAGTAAAAATTGTCTCTCGAATTATTTTCGTTTTTAGTTTAAGTGGTTCTGATAGATACATTAAGAATGAAAATGTTAGCATAATTCCCCCGTTTACTTCCATAATTTTTTTGCTATTAAATCCGCAAACTCCATTAAAAAAGTTATATTTGCTATCTCTTTCAAAATGTATAATTATAGAACGAACAATATAAACGATTATCATGAGAAGCCCTATGTCAAGGAAAAGAAATACTATATTTTCAACATTACTTTTTTCGTAATCATATTCTGAAAATATATACTTACTATAAATATATGAAATGCTCGCGCCGGATGCAAAATATGCGATCCCTAAGAAAGCAATATTAATTGCTTTTACGAAATTTGCACAAGTTATCATTATATAAAATATAAATATTTTAATATAAGAACATTATTACTTTAATAATATGCGTGCTTCTTTTCGTCTTACCGTCACCGATAGTAAACTTATTGGCGGGAAGGGGTTATTCATTGCAAATATAACTAGAGATGGATCGCCAGGATTCATAAAACGCGGAGAGAGGGTGTATAACTTAATCGGAAAGATTTATAATAAACCAACTCGAGAAACAATACATATTGGGGAGAACCAACACATTTACGACTGTCGGGGAATATTTATGAACCATTCGTTTGACCCAACAACCAGAATTGATGAAAGAAATGTAGTAGCAGTAAAGGATATTTTTGATGGAGATGAGTTAACCTTTAATTACAACGAAACCGAAATAAATATGGCTTGTCCATTTGATGTATCGGGAGTTAACGTTTCCGGCTTATCAACTAATACTGACTAATCCTTTGGCGTAAAAGAAATACCGCATCCACAAGATGAAGCTAAATCTTTATCAGGAGTGAATATAAATTTACTTTCGAATATACCATTTTTATAATCTTCCGTCATATAGTCGACTGTCGTCCCCGATAATAAAATTTCTGACACAGGGTCAATTACAAGTTCTGTATTGTTTTTCCCCATAATAGTTAACTTAAATTTATCATTGTATAAGGTATGCATATTTTCGAAATTTTCTTTATTAATTAATCGTAAGTCATAGTTAAATCCACTACAGCCCCCTCCTGATGCCGAAAATATAAACCGACTATCGGCATTGGTTTTTATGATCTCCTCCATTTTATCCCACGCTGCTTCGGAAACGGCAATCGAATGCCGGGAGAGGGTTGAAAATAAGCGCGAAACCATTTTATAATAGAGGTGAATATAAAAACTCGTCATAAAATATATAAAATTTATAACTTTATATAACACTATTGCACCTTTGAACATTTAAAACGCCGACTTTTTTTTCTCGATAAATTACATTTTTTACATAAAACCCTCAATATAGCATTTGTTCTATGAAATTCAATCCAACTTTTTTCAAATTCATTATCTATGTTATTAAATATTTTTGAATGACTGTCATTTGCTTCAAAAATATTAGGTATAGGTCCTTTCCAAATACTTAAGAATTCTGTTTTTAAATCTATAAATTGAGGTTCATAGTGATCTATATGAATATTTTTAGTATTACAACATAGAACACATTCCATAATACTATTATTTTTAAACTCTTTAATTTGAGGATAAATAGAATTTCTCATAGCAATAGTCAAATTATCTTTAGGTTTTCCAGTAATACAATTATTTAATACTGAAACATCATCTTCATCTCCATTATTTTTAACTATTATAGTTTCCAATTGTGTTTTATATACGGGATTATATCTAATTTTTATATCTGTTAATCCATTAAATTTTTCTGGATAATCACTATGTCTTTTGAATAAGTACATAAATCCATCCCATTCTTCTGGATAAAATTGTTTAATGGAAGAACATATCCCAATTTTATCTATTTTTTCCCGAACACATTGTTTTAATTTCTTTTGTGTTTTACATTCAGCATACATGATTATGAATAAAAATATAATTTATTCATAATCAATTTTTATAAAAGTCGGCGTTTTAATTGTTCAAATGTGTAAAACAAAATCGTGTTATATATTATATGCAATTTGCGAAAGATTCTAGTAAAATAATAAAGCATTTAATACCAAATATAGAACGGTGTGGTGCATATAATACACTCGATAAAGACCCGACATTCACCGCTTCGTTGGAAAACTTACTGTCAATATTATATAGTGAAATACACGAGGGTCATAATTATGTAAAAACACACGTTTCCCCAAACCTTAAACCTATATTGCGGCGGGAGATAATTACACCGGTCGTGTATGGAGGGAAATATTTCCCGGATGATATTAAGGGGTTTATTGACAAAAATATAATGTATCAGTTAGTTTATTATTATAAAATTGGATCGAGAACATTTAAAATTTTGTTTGGCATTTGTACGGATAAGGATATGGATAATATAGAAAAATATAATGGTTATGCCGAGTATATTTGTAATTGGCTTTATATATGCAACAAATTCTCTCCACAAGAGAGTTCTACTACTATGTCTTTCTATATATATCTAACTTCTTTCAAGAAAACACTCCCCCGTGACGGCTCTGCAATTTTATCTTCCCCCCACGTGAATACTGCATACACTTATGGTAATAGAGAGAAAAACGAGATTATTATATTTAGAGAAGAAGAGTGGAAAAAGACTTTTATTCACGAGACATTCCATAGTTTTAATTTTGATTTTAGAGATCGGGAGGTTATTCCAATCCAAGAGTATATTAAGTCAATATACCCCGTTCAAAGTGATTATCTAATTTGCGAAGCGTATGCAGAAACGTGGTCGAGAATATTAAACGCGGTGTTTTCTAGCTATTATTCATTGAAAGACAAAGATGATAAAACCAGTTTTTTTTTATACGCGAAGTTTACATTGCAATGTGAGAGATTATTCTCGATATTGCAGCTAAATAAAATGTTGGGTTTTATGAATATGGAATATTCTGACCTGACTAATCTAGAAAATATGAAGTGTGACGCTCTTCGAAAAATGTATAGGGAAGATAGCAACGTATTGTCATATTACGTTGTTACTGGATTATTTATGAACGATTATCATAACTTTTTGCAGTGGTGTTCTAAAAACAACTCCAATATTTTCAGATTTACCGCATCCGTCTATACTGTAGATAGCTTCATTGGTTTCATGAAGGAGCAGTATGGAAACCCTAGTTTATTAAGAGCTATTGACTGTATGAAGAAAAAGTATAGAGAGAATAAGAAATATCTAAAGAAAACAACCCGTATGTCCGCGGTGGAGATAAACCCATATTTATCTAACAACGCCGCGAAATAAGTCCGTTACATATAATCAATTTAACATATAAAATTGATTATAAACAATACGATATATAATATTTTATATGGGAATTCATCAATTAAACTATTTTATACGCTCTAATTGCGACGCGGCGATTAAAGTTATTGGATTTAGTCAATTAAGTGGGAAAAAGATTGTCGTTGATACAAGCATTTATATGTATAAGTATGCGAAGGAAGGAAACCTTATAGAAGGTATGTTTAGGATGATTTCTACACTTTTATATTATGACATCGCCCCAGTGTTTATATTTGACGGAAAGCCTCCGCCGGAAAAAGAGAACCTTCTTGCAGTTCGGAGAAGGAAAAAGAAAGAGGCGGAATATAAATATAATGAATTAAAACAGACGCTTACTCTTTCTGGAAAAAATGTATGTTCTATTGAAAATAATAAACAATTACAACTTTATAAAAAGGCATTTACTCGAATTAGGACGGAGGAGATAAACGATGTCAAGGAGATGATGGCGCTCTTTGGCGTGGAGTATTATGATGCTGAGAATGAGGCAGATAAACTGTGTGTTTCTTTAGTTCTAGGCGGATATGCATGGGCGTGTCTTAGCGAAGATACCGATATGTTTGTTTACGGTTGCCCGCGAATATTGAGATACATAAGTCTAATGGCAAATAATGTAGTAATATATGATTTATGTAAGATTCTAAAGATTTTAAATATTACGCAAGAGGAATTTGTGAAAATATGCGTATTAACCGGAACCGATTATAATGCCGGTGTGGGGAATATACATAATATTTATAAAAATTTCATACTTTATAAAATGGAAGGGACAAATTCTCCATTGAACGAGTGGATGAATAAGACAATGGGTATTTATGGAGATAATACGAACTACAAAAACATATGCGATATGTTTAACGCGGGGGATAATTATGATTTAACAATACGCAATAATAAAGGAGATTTCCCCAAATTGAAGGCTTTCCTCAAAAATTATAATTTCATATTTCTCAATAACCTACCCACGAGATAGAGACACAATAAAACGGTTTTAAGAGAGATTATGTATGTATATGTATATGGAACCCACAATTTTCTTACATAAAAATTTTATCTCAAAAATAAGCGTTAATCCACCAGTAGTAAATTCGGTTCTTTACAAAAAGGTCCCCGATAAGGTTTTTGAGATTCCTCGAGAAAAAGAATGCTCTTTTTTAATAAAAAATAATTATAAAATCGCCCAGCTTAAAAAGATATGTAAACACTATAATGTTATATCGTCTGGAAATAAGGAGGTGTTGAGGAAAAGATTATATAATCTTCTGCGCTTATCAAGTAACGTTCGAAAAATACAGAATTGTTGCAAACATTATCTTTTGAGAAAATACAATAATCTCAGGGGGCCTGCGCGCTATAACAGAACGTTGTGTGTGAACGAGACCGATTTTTATTCAATGGACGACCTGTCAGATATACCATATGAGCAATTCTATAGTTTTCAAGATTCTGATAAAAAGATATATGGATTTGATGTAAAATCTCTGTATAAGCTATACTCGAAGAGTAGAAAAAAAGAGAACCCTTACAATCGCAAAGAAATTCCGCTATATGTTATGGAGCAAATAAAGAGTCTTCTTAAATTATCAAAAATTAGCACCAAGTTTTCTAATGGGGGAAATTCTATAGCGATAGAAGATGTCGAAGAGGTGTTAACGCAAGAACAACGCATCGCGGCTAGAGCATTAGATATTTTTCAAAAGATTGATTTACACGGGCATATAACGAACACCGATTGGTTTATGACTCTTGAAAAGAATCAACTAATTAAGTTTATGCGGGTGTTATCGGATATATGGGAATATCGCGCCCAATTATCGCATACAACAAAGAGGAATATTTGCCCCCCCTATGGTAATCCATTTGGTCTAATTAATATGGGCGCGCTGCAAGCGTGTAGTATAGAATTTTTAAAAATGATGTCTCTAACAGTAATGGAAAAATTAGTAACGTCGGGAGTGACATCCAGTATGAGATCTTTAGGCGCCATGTATGTTTTGTGCGGCTTAACCCTTGTTAATCCCGATGCTGCGAACAGTTTGCCTTGGTTATATGAATCTGTAGTCGAATCATAAACATATTTGACTATTTAGGAATCCTATCCTATTTTACAGGACCGATGGTGTTAGATTAAATATATAATGCGTTAAAACACTTAAAAAACTCCTGTTATGATAGAGTATAATGGTGAACTCGAAAGCAAGCAAATCAAAGGCTCAAAAAACCCCAACTCCTCTTCCCGCGACGACATCCGTCGCGAGCGCATCTACAGCATCCGCAAAGAAAGCGACTAAAAAACAGGTTTCGGCAAAGACCGCAGCCAAGCGCGCACCAAAGGTAAAGGATGTCCCCGCTACTGTAGATGTAGAAGCGGAGAAAGACGTAGTTGTCGGCGATTCAGTAGAAGCAACTAGGTCTCCCACCAACATTGTTGCCGACGAGTTTACTGCATATCTTGCTAAACTTCAGCAGGCGGTATCTATTCTGGGCACTCTTCGCACAGAGTTTCGTAATCTCGAGCGTAAAACTCTTCGCGAGATCCGGGCATCTGAGAAGCTAAATAACAAGCGTAAGCGCAAGGCCGGAACTCGGGCACCTAGCGGATTTGTAAAGCCTACCCTTATTAGCGACGAGCTAGCAACCTTCCTTGCTAAGCCAAAGGGTTCTGAGATGGCTCGTACTGAGGTGACACGGGAGATTAATGCATACATTCGCGCCAATCATCTTCAGGACAAGGAGAATGGTCGCAAGATTAACGCTGACGCAAAGCTAACATCTCTTCTTTCACTTACGGCGGCAGATGAGCTAACCTATTTCAATCTTCAGAAGTATATGAGCCGTCATTTCGCAAAGGCGTCTGACACCGCCGCCGCTGCCGCCGCACTTGCTTCTGCATCTCAATAAATAAATAATCTCAATAAATAATCTCAATAAATAATCTCAATAAATAATCTCAATAAATAAATAAATAATCTCAATAAATAAATAAATAATCTCAATAAATATTATTTTATAAATTTATAATAATATTATCAAATACTTATAATAAAATAGGATTGTGTGTGGTGTAGCATCTCCAGAGTCTTTTCATTTTTAGATGAATTTATAAAAAAATTGATTTAGAGGATTACCGTATATATATACAAGAAAGATGACCGACAGCGATAACCAAATCCTAAATGGCTGCGCACTTGTGCACACTAGCTACTCATACTCCGATCCCAAGATTAACAAGTCTGGAGGCAAGAGTGTAAATATCCAGAATAAGGCGGCTAAGACAGCTCTTGTAATTACAACTCCTCTTATGCTCACGTGGGGTGTGAATGAGTTTGTAGACGACGCAAATGGACGCAAGTCGTATGATATGTCTCTACAGTTTCCTAAGGACGAGTATAAGACCGACGAGACGTCGGCATTCCTAGCTAATCTTATTGCGTTTGAGCAGAATATTAAGACCCACGTGAAGGAGAACTGTAAGAAGCTTCTAAATAAGTCAAAGGTAACCGACGATGTTGTAGATGCGTTGTTCCATCCGATGCTTCGTTATCCCAAGGATCAACAGACGGGAGAGTTTGATATGACTCGCTCACCCACTCTCAGGGTTAAGCTCACTTATTGGGATCAGGCATTTGATTGCGAGATTTACGATATGCAGAGCCATCGCCTATTCCCGAATGAGAATGGACTAATGCCGCTCGATCTTATCTCAAAGGCATCGAACGCTGCTACAGTAATCCGATGTGGTGGACTATGGTTTGCGAACGGTAAGTTTGGCGTGACTTGGCGGCTCGTCCAGGCAGTTGTGAAGCCTCGCGCGACCCTAAAGGGCAAGTGCCACATCCAGCTGTCATCTGGCGACAAGAGTCGTCTGGAGCAGCAGAAGGATGATGACGACGATGATGTCGATGATGAGGCAGAGCTAGCAGAGGATAGTGACGAGGATGATGATTCTGGTGGAAGTGCAGCAGCCGAAGTTGTTGCACCAATCGCCCCACCAACTATTGTTGCCCCTGTCGCCGCAAAGGCAGTCGCTAAGAAGAAGGTTGTTCGTCGTGTAAAGAAGGTTACTACTGCTTCTGCAGAGTAAATAAATAAAAATAAATAAATATAAATAAAAATTATTGTAGTAATAATAAAAAATATATATTCTATATTTTTTATTACATTTTATGCATTTACCTAGGTCAACGCAATATGGATGACAACATCTCCTATCTCTTCACAGTTATAAATATCACCGCTATTAACTCTAGGAATCCCAACTTGTCTACATACATAACTTTGTATAGGCCTAATAAATAATTTTTTAACAGGTATGTGAAATACTTTATCTCCCGCGTCAACCGAAATACTATCGCGTAGAAGTAATCCGGATAAGCAAACAGATATATTTATATTAATGTTGTTGTGGTGGTCTACGTAAATATGCTCGGGTAGTTCGGGCACACACTTTACTATAATAGAACCGTTTTCTTCTTCTTTCGCATCAAACTCTATTTCTTCGTGCCACAAAGGAACGTAATACGTTTTTGATGATTCGAGTTTATACACAGTTTTGTCAAATAAATCATATATGGTCGGATTCAAAATATAGACGGTGTCTTTATTAATTTTATCGTGGACAAGACCCTTTAACGTTTTTAGTATCTCGGGATTTATATCAATTACGTCAGAGTATTTTGTCATATAATCATATATCGTCAGTAGTGTTTTCTTATCTAACGATTTTAATATATTTTTCGAAAACGCAGAACACTTTTGCGTAATCATATGTAATATTGATTCTATTTTAGCCGACTTATCCCCCCCTGCATAATATATAAAGTTTCTCAATATACCCTCATAACTAATGTCTTGTTTTGTCGCGTTATCCTCAGCGTTGTCTACATAACTTGACAAAAACTCATATGCTTCCAGTATATTCTGAAAGCGCACCGTGCTATCGGGATTGTCTGGATTTTTGTCGGGATGATTCTTAAGTGCTTCATTATAATATGCTTTTTTTAATTCTCTGAGAGAGAAAGGACTGGTTAAATTCAATATTTTACACGCATCAGCTATAATCATGAACTGTCTTTGTTAAATAAAAGATATAACTCTCTAAATGATAAATTGGTCTGTAATTATTATTAAAATATTGTAAGAACATCGCTGTTTTATTAAACAGTTCTGCAATATGATTGGACTTAATATGTTTTTTTTTAATTAATTCCGTCAGTATATAAAATATACACTCGTTCATATCCAAGTCATAAATAAATATATCATACAAAACTTCCCTAACCTCAATAAATGAACTATCGTTAACATTAATAATATTATTAATAACCTTGTTGCATATATTGCGGTGGGGAGTCATTAGCTGTGTTATGTTTGTATTCACATTTTTAATATTTGAAATATGTTCTAACTTTAAACCCTTATTAATTTTAACTCCCAAACACTTAGTATATTGTGCCCTACTCGGTCTTGCAAAATTAATTATATTAGACCGGTTTCTAATTGCGTCAGGGATAAAGCTTATTTGAGTTGTTAAGAGCATAAATATTATATTAATACTCGACGTGTTATTTGTTTGCATATAACTATAAAATGTCTCTAGCAACTCGTTGCTTATGTTTTGGAAATTCTTACAAACAATTATCCCCGTTTCATCCGGTTTTGTTAATATAATATCAACTATTTGATTAAACAAGTCGTTCCATAATAACTTCGTATTGCACCCAAGAAGAGACATATCCACCTCAAAATGAATGTCACTAATCTTAATATAATAGGTTTGTTTGCTGTAACTAATACAAATCTTTTTTTCATATGTTAGTTTCGACGGACTATATCTATTTATACTTGCCAAAAGCTGTGTATATTTACCTACACCTTCTGGTCCGTAAAATATATGGTTTCTCAGCTCTTTAATGTCGGCGGGGAAATCATTATATACACTTTTATATGTTGGATGAAGGGTATTGTTAGAGTAATTCGCAAGGTAATCTTCAAATTTCGAATTATTTAATTTCATTATAGTGAGTTAAATATTATCTTTATTATATAATAACTATTAATTATGGAAGCGCTGCGGTTAATAAAAGAAAGTCATCCAAACTTATATAAATTATGGGTATATGCGTTATTTGCTAATCCAACTCCCTTGTTACTTGATAAATTAAATCGAGCATCCGCCGATTACATAATACCCCAGACCTAACTAAGTTTAATATTATATCTCTTTATTGTATTTTATGTCCATCCTATAACTTAAACATAACTTAAACACTCATTAATTATACATTATAATCATGTATATTGTTCATAACATAAATAATATTGACAGCAACAGCTTTTTCTTTGGAAAAAATATAAATAATACGGTGATCGCAAATGGAAGATTTACACGTGTGGTATACTCCACACCCATGTATACTCTAAATTCTATACTATTAAACATAAAATTAAATGGGATTAACACAGAAAAAAATTATATAAAATATAAATGCCGCTTCAGTCCCGGAATGAATAGTGATATAATTAATAAAATAAAATGTATTGAAGAAAATATATTAAAAAAGGCAAATATTGATAAAAAAAGAATAAATAATATCTCGGACCAGCTTCGAACAGGCCTCATAAAAATATTTATCGACAACAATACGCGAATATTAAATGATATAATATTAAAAATCTCGGGTATATGGGAAACCGAAAAAGAATACGGAATTACTTATAAATTTATGTTTTTAACAAAACTCCATTAACCATCGGTGGAGAAATACTCTAATATAATATTTAGTATAATAATAAAAACTATATTCATCAGGCTAAGTAAATAAATGATTGCACCATCATTCGAGGAATCGTTCACCTTACCATCCTTCTCTGGTTTATGAGCAGTATATAAATATTTGAACAGTGTAAATATTTGAAAGTATAGTAATATCGTCGACATTCTAGACATATCGTAAAACTCATCGGCCACCTTCCCAGAGTTTATTTTAGTAAAATAGGTGAAGTTAAGGTATATTAAATATATTAATAAAATTAGTGTAAAGATTGACGGCAGCGAGCTATGAATAAAATGTCCGGCAAACTTTATCGAACTATCTTTACCATCATTACTATATCCGGCTTTAGTGGATAGAGCATAATTTATAAATGTTATAAAAAATACGGAAATCGCAGTAATGCCATATCCCCATATGGTCGACGACGCCGGACCAGTCTCTCCATCTGTCGAAATGCTTTCCGCAAAACATATTTTAACGACTAATCCAATCACACATATCACTATTAGGTTGGTTAAGGTATAATTTCCACCAGCAGGGGTCGGGTGGTTCCCAGCGTTAGTTGTTCCGTCGGGTGTCCCAATTGTTTTATGAGTAAATGGGATTTTTCTACTTTCGCTAGACATATAAATTATACATTTATTTTATTGTAAATAAAATCTCATTACAATTATATTATGAGTGCTATGCCTATACATTTCAATGTGCAAAACAACCAACCGCTTATTCCTCGTCAACAGTATTATACCCTAGATAGAAAGCTTGTCACTATACATTCTGAAGACCGAGACGTATGCAAGTGGCCAAACGCCAACCATTTCGAAGTAGAATTACCTGAATCTATCCAAAATGTCCAGTCTTTGCGATTGGCAGAAACAGCAATGCCGTCCCATTTCTATAATATTAGTAAGCAATTTCAGAATAACGCTCTTGTATATAACGTGGGTGGCGATGATATATTAGTCGAATTACCAGACGGATTTTATACACCACACCAGTTGGCGTGTGTATTGACAGGTCTTATGAATACAGATAATATTACCGTAAAATATGACCCCATTATTCAACGATTTATCTTTTACTCCCCCGACATCCTATCCTTAAAATTTGACCACCAGATTTGTTATAAGGATAATTGCGATAATAGTAAAACTGCATGGTGTCAGCCTACTAAATGGGGATTGGGCTATTATTTGGGGTTTGACAAAAAGGAATATAAGTCTGTCGACACCTCTACCTGTCTCCCCGAAGGTATAAAAAATTTGATTAATTCTAATATGGAATCCCCGGCCACAACTTGTTGTGGCGATCTACCCCCTTATAATTCTATAGGTGACAACAATAAATTAATCGTTTCACCTAAATTTCCCAAACTCGACGGCGAGCACGTTATTTATATGGAGCTCGATAAATACAATTCGTATGACGAGATTTACCCCCATCCGTCTAAAACAAGCAATATGTATTTAAATTCGTATGGAGGAAAGGTTAAATCTGCATTTGCTAAAATACCAATGTTAAATAGACCTACTACCTGTGGAGCGAACCCTTTCTTTGATTCGCGAAATGATACATTGCTTAACCTATCTGTATATGACCCGCCAATAGAAAGAATCCAAAAACTAAAGTTTACATTCCGTTATCATAATGGGATGCTTGTTGATTTCCAAGATGTGCCTTTCTCATTCTCAATTGAATTTAACTCTCTTCGAAATGACATTGAAAAGGTATATAATGTAGGTGTTCCCAATTTATTTTCTTAATTTATTTTAATAATTTATTTTCTTAATTTATTCTAGAATTATATATATGGGTATATATCTCACAGACATATACACCGTTGGACATATAACAAGTGGTGCGATCGGGTATTATTTATTAAAAAAAAAGAATGTAAGTTTGCGAAACAACTTTCTTATCGCCAACATTTTTCATTTATTTTTAGAATTATTGGAACATAACAAAGACCCAAATGGAAAAATATTGGAAACAAACATTAACCATTTTGCAGATATAATAGGATTCTTTGGAGGGTGGTATGTAGCAATGTATGTGAAAATAGAAAAAGTTATTCCCGACTATATGACGGTGTTTATTTGGATATATATTATTATAATAACGTGCATCGAATTTAACAGAGAGGTATTTCCATATAATAATGGTATTTTTAAAGGGGCGTTTATGGATTCATAATTTATTCTATGCATTATTTTTCAACCACGTCTTTAACTTTCGTACATCACACGTTTTATAGCTATCTTTTCCATTCTCTTTTACAAAACTAAATAATTTTATAAATTTGGGCTTCGTCCACTCCGGTTTCTTATAAAATACATAATCTCCGAATTTACCTTTTCGGATTGATGTCTGATCATCTATTGTCCTAATAATAGATGATTTATTTGCACCGCCACCGGTTTTATTGCCTTCAATAAGTTTTATCGCATCCTCTAGTGTAATCTCTGCATCGCCTTCCGCCACCGCCGATATGTTTCGCGTTTTATAACGGATATATTTCCCGTATTTTCCCTCTTTAAGAACAATCTCCGTCTTTTTATATTCGCCCAATACGATATCCTTGTTTGTCGATTTGGCAATAATTTCTTCAAGTGCGTATTCCCCTCTTCGCAACTTGTCAATATCTATATCCTCACACACACGCTTAAATGTGGATTTCCCATCTTCATCGCTGCATTTAATAATTGGACCAAACTTACCGATCATATACGTGTGTTTATCGTCCAACACAATTTTCAATTTATCTACTTTCACTAAATCTTTTGATAACTCAACAATCTCGTCATTACATTTCTCACATAAGGTATGCCAAACCTTGTTGCCCTTCGCGATATTATCTAGGTCGTCTTCCATTTGTTTCGTATATTCATATTGGAATAGTTCATTAAAATGCTTAATGAGAAACTCGACTACAATCGTCCCTAGCGGCCGAACGATTAGTTTGTTTTTTTCATTTCCAAATACGCGCTCGGTTTCTATTTCGGATAGTTCATCGCCTTCTAATTCGAAATCAACGCATTTAATATTTTTCCCTACCACATTCATTTTTTTAACATAATTTCTCTCTTGAATCTTATCTATCAATGATGAAAATGTAGATGGTCTCCCTATTCCCTTCTGTTCTAGTAGCTGAACAAGCTTCGCTTCTGTATAGTGTGTTTTTAGCTCTTTCATACTAACCTTCGCGGTAACCTTTTTATAATTAATAATTGCGCCCTTCTTTAGCGTTTGGAAATAATTAAATAAGGCATTTACTTCCTCGAACCCAGCGACTGCTTTCCATCCGGGGAATATAACCTGTTCTGTAGAATATCGATATTCGTTATTATTTGCCGCTGTAATCGATGCGGTTACTCCACTATATTTCGCGGGCGCCATACAACTTTCTACGGTGTTTCGCCAGATTAACGCATACAGGCGCATCTCGCGTTTTCCTACAGCGTCGGGAACCACCTTGTTACATACATTCGTCGGGCGGATTGCTTCGTGTGCCTCCTGCGCAGACACCTCCTTATCTTTCGCATTTTCTTTCGCCTTTCCTTTGCTCTTCTTGTCTTTCGCATTTCTCTCCGTAAGTATAGTTATATCACCACATCCATAATCTCCCCCATACGTTTTTCCAATGTAATCTAATGCCGTCGCTACAAAGTCCTTAGAGTATGTTTTACTATCTGTTCTCATATAAGTGATATAACCCCCTTCATATAACGTTTGACATAATCTCATTGTATCCTTTGGAGAGAAATGCAGCTCATTACTGGCCATTTGCTGCAACGTGCTTGTTGTAAATGGAGAAGGTGGCTGTTTTGTTGTAGACCGGATTTTTCCACACGAATATACGTGTTCGAACTCAACACTATTTTCTAGGAACTCTGAAACAGAATCCTCGCTCTCGTGGTTATATTGAAGTGCAAATGGGACATTTTTTGCGGTGAAATATCCGGTTGTTTGATAAACCTTTTTACCCGGACTAGCGTCGATCTCCTTTTGATTGTCATATACTAGACGCAACGCAGGGGTTTGACACCTTCCCGCAGACAACCCCGTTTTTGTTTTATACGATATCTTGTCCCATAAAATAGGTGATAATGTAAATCCCACAATCAAATCTAAAATTTGCCTTGCTTGTTGTGCGTGAACAATATCCATATTTAGAATGGTTGTTTGTGTAATGGCTTTTTGTAGAGCGGTTTTGGTAACCTCGTGAAATATAATTCTCTTGGTTGTTGTAACGGGTAAGTTAAATATTTGACAAATGTGCCACGCGATTGCTTCGCCTTCACGGTCATCGTCCGCTGCGAGTATAACCTCGCTTGCGCCTTGTATTGCCTTTCTTAATTTAGAAATTTGTTGACTTTTGTTTTCAACCAAATGAAATGACGGATTAAATTCATTTTCCATATCGATTGATTTAAGATTTTTTAATGCACGCAGGTGACCAAAACTGGCCATACATCGATATCCAGGGCCTAAATAATCTTCTATTTTTTTGCATTTTGCAGGGGATTCTACAATTACAAGAGAATACGCCATATTTAATATCGTGGGTTATTATATTAAAAGATTTCAATTATATAATATAATATACACGATTATATCCGACTATATCCGACTATAGGTTTTTCTCTTTGTATTCTCTCCAAGATATATTTTTAGGGGAGGTTGTTTTTGTGGGTTCTTCTCCATTATCCAGCTTCCCCGCCTTTCGTAGCGCGGAGTCAATATATATTTTTTTCAATAATTTACCTACCTCAAACGATGCGTCGTGTTGTCCAAACTCCGAATCTTCAATACGCCGGAGTATAGAAATAAATTGTTTGAAAATGTCCACGTCCAACTCGTCCTTTCTCAGCCGATTGAATATGTCTGTATAATTAATAAATAAAAATTGACATTTTGAAATTAATATGCGTTCAAATTCATCTGGATTATTTATATTTAATTTAATATTCCTCTTATTAAATTCGAGAAATGTGTTTAGATCTTCTTCGAGTGGGCGGCTATGTTTCTTTTTTCTTATATCATTTGTGAAATCTTTTACGTTATTTTCCTTAATCATTTTATCTAACTGCAATCTTTCTTGTGGATTCATTATTAGTATTTTAGTATTTATTTCTCTAACTATTTTTATATATATAGTATATAATGACGAACACGTGTGGACACCACGCAATTCATAATACTCCAGCCGTGGCTAAGCAGGATAGCTTCAACGGCAGTATGGATGGCGCGACAGAAAGCTTGAAAAGAACTTCTCAGAAGGCGGTCAAATTAAATGGTGCTTTTAGTGGTGGCGGAAAGTCTTCTGATCCACAACCATATATGACACAAGGCGCCACGTGTAAAAATGGATACTATAAAGTGTTTGCTCATACAAACAAGGGATCAACCGCCGCTTTGCATAACCACAGCGTTATGAACCAGTTTATTACTAAGGGTGGCGGGGGACACAAGCGAAGCGGGCACAAGCGTAGCAGACACAAGCGTAGCAGACACAAGCGTAGCAGACACAAGCGTAGCAGACACAAGCGTAGCAGACACAAGCGTAGCAGACACAAGCGTAGCA
>Ga0115004_10001875_pt1 | contig 17384 bp, 16 predicted proteins | sample ArcticOcean_MG_C_10_FD_88737 | JGI IMG/M metagenome (GOLD analysis project Ga0115004, IMG submission 88737) | Marine microbial communities from western Arctic Ocean - ArcticOcean_MG_CB11_90 | ecosystem: Environmental > Aquatic > Marine > Oceanic | place: Arctic Ocean: Canada Basin | collected...
ATCTTAAATTTATCTCAATGTATAATCATCTTTTACACAATTTTCGGAGAAGGATAGTAAAGTTAGCCCGGGTGGTGGAATTGGTAGACACAAGGGACTTAAAATCCCTCGCTAGCAATAGCGTGCCGGTTCAAGTCCGGCTCCGGGTACCATAAAAATAATGCAACCTTTAGAAAATTACAAAGAGTCATCAACAACTAATGACCAAATTAACATACTAGAAACGATATCTATTCTATATAGTGAATTTAGATTAATTACATTAATTACATCAGTCTTTGCTTTATCTGCTATAGCCTATTCCTTATCTCTTCCAAATTTATATACATCATCAACTGTTTTAAGATTAACTGAAGACTCAACTAACACAATTTCTTCTCTTACAAATCAATATGGAGGCTTAGCATCAATGGCAGGAATAACTCTTCCTGGAGGCTCTAATGACGAATCTTTTTACATAATTAGCACACTTAACTCCAAAGATTTTTTAAAAAAAATATTAGAATTTCCTGAAATAAAGCAAAAGCTAGCTGCTATAGAGACTTATGATCACTCGACTAAAAAGTTTCAATATAATAATATGATTTATGACGAAAATACTAAAAAATGGAATAAGAATATTTCATATTTAACTATCCATGAATCATTGAAAGGTAAGTTAAAGATATCACAGGACCAGAAGTCTAAATTCATCAATCTCTCTTTCGAACATATTTCACCAGAATTTTCATATGAGTTTTTATCGCTACTTATTGAACAAATAAATAAGATAACACGAGAGAAAGATGCAGAAAAATCAATAAAATCAATAAATTTTTTAAAAAATCAACATGATAAAACTACTCAAAGTGATGTTCGTCAGACAATAAATCAATTAATTGAAATGCAATTGAAAACATTAATGCTTGCAAATATAGAAGAGGATTATTTATTTAGCACTATAGATCCCCCTTTCATTCCTCTTATAAAATCATCACCAACAAGACTGTTGATTTGTATTCTTATTACATTGCTTGGATCGCTTATTTCAATCCTTGTAGTTCTTATTAAATATTATCTGAAATCTTATAAACCTTTATAATTTCAAGAAATACGCCCTAAAATTATGAACCATTATTCAAATTTAAATTCTCTTATAGATTCATCTGATATTAAAGTTTGTATAGTCGGGCTTGGATATGTAGGCCTTCCCTTAGCAATTGAATTTGGAAATAAGATTACAACAATTGGTTTTGATATAAATAATAAAAGACTCAACGATCTTAGGAAGGGAATAGATCTCACTCTTGAAATAGAAAAAGAAGATTTGCTAAAAGTAAACAACTTATCTTTTACTAATAATCCTGATGATCTAAAAAAAGCAGATATATATATTATTACTGTTCCAACTCCAATTGATACTCAAAATAATCCAGATCTTTCTCCTTTAACAAAAGCCACTGAAATGATTGGAAGTGTTATTAGTAAGGGTAATATAGTTATATATGAATCCACGGTCTATCCTGGAGCCTCTGAAGAAGTGTGCGTTCCTTTGATTGAGACTATATCAGGCCTGTCTTTTAACAAAGATTTTTATCTTGGTTACAGTCCTGAGAGAATAAATCCTGGTGACAAAGAGCATACAATTACAAATATTTTGAAAGTTACTTCTGGATCTTCACCAGAGTCTGCAGATATTGTAGATAGATTATATAAATTAATTATTTTAGCTGGGACTTATAAAGCTAGTTCAATTAAAGTTGCTGAAGCAGCTAAAGTTATTGAAAACACTCAAAGAGATGTAAATATAGGCCTCATAAATGAATTAGCTTTAATTTTTAATAAATTAGATATTGATACAGAAGAAGTTCTTAAAGCAGCTGGTACAAAATGGAATTTTCTTCCTTTCAGACCTGGCTTGGTAGGTGGCCATTGTATTGGAGTAGATCCATATTATTTAACACACAAAGCTCAATCAGCAGGCTTTCATCCGGAAATGATTTTGGCAGGAAGAAGAATAAATGACTCTATGGGTAAGTACATTGCAAACTATCTAGTTCAAAAAATGGAGAATAAAAATATTAAGATTTGCAATTCAAAAGTTTTAATTATGGGCTTCACATTTAAAGAAGATTGCCCAGATGTAAGAAATACAAAAGTGATTGATGTCATAAACGAGCTAAATAGGCTTGAGATTGATGTATCTTGTTATGATCCTTGGATTGATCCGGTAGAAGTTAATTCTATATATGATATTAATACAATAGATATGCCTTTAAATGATGAATATGATGCCATTATTATAACAGTTGCTCATCAAAAATTTAAAGACCTTGGTTCTTCGAGAATTAGATTATGGGGAACAAATGATCATATTTTATTTGACCTTAAATACATCTTTGATTCAAGTGAAACAGATCTTAGAATATAAATTTATATGCAACAAAAAGAAAAAAATTCATATCAACAATTGATCAAATCTCTTAAAAAAAATCAACATAAATGGTTAATAACAGGAGTCGCAGGATTCATTGGGTCAAATATTCTTGAAACTCTCTTGCTGCTTAATCAAAAAGTAGTTGGACTTGATAATTTCTCAACTGGCCATAAAGATAACCTCAAAGAGATTCAATCATTAGTTTCCCTGGAGCAATGGAAAAATTTTAATTTTATTGAAGGTGATATAACATCTATTAGAGATTGTAATAAGGCATGCAAAGATATTGATTATGTTCTTCATCAAGGTGCCCTTGGTTCTGTTCCTAGATCAATAAATAATCCAATTGCCTCAAATGAAGCAAATATTTCAGGCTTCTTAAACATGCTAGTTGCAGCCAAAGATGCAAATGTCAAGAGTTTTACGTATGCAGCCAGCAGCTCAACATATGGAGATCACCCAGCTCTCCCAAAAATTGAAGAAAATATTGGCAAGCCATTATCACCTTATGCAGTTACAAAATATGTAAATGAACTTTATGCAGATGTTTTTGCTAAAACCTATGGTTTTAAGACCATAGGGTTAAGATATTTTAATGTTTTTGGTAAAAGGCAAGATCCAAATGGAGCTTATGCAGCAGTTATACCAAAATGGATAAACTCAATGATCTCTGGAGATAATATCTATATAAATGGAGATGGAGAGACTAGTCGTGATTTTTGTTTTGTAGAGAATGCAGTTCAAGCAAACCTATTGTCAGCAGTTGCAAAAGATTCTTCAAAAAACGAAGTTTACAATATTGCTGTGGGTGATAGAACCTCTCTCTTAACATTATTTGAATATATAAAAGAGACTCTTCATATTAATAATATCAATTACTCTAAAAATATAGAATTTTTAGATTTCCGTGATGGAGATGTTCGTCATTCGCAAGCGCAAATTCTTAAAGCAAATAGTAAACTTGGATATGAGCCTGAGTTCAATATTGTAGAAGGTATAAAGAAAGCTATGCCTTGGTACATAAAAAGTTTTAAAAATATCCAGTAAGGTAATATTATGAACATTATGATTACAGGGGGTTGCGGGTATATTGGCAGCCATGTCACTATCTCTTTAGAAAAACTTGGTCATAATATTACAATTTATGATAATTTTTCTAATTCTAGCAAAGAACAAATAAAAAGATTAAATTTAATATGCACTTCAAACATTGATTACATTTGTGCAGATATAACAGACACCAAAAGTCTTAAAAATATTTTTAAAGATAAAAAAATTGAAGCTGTTGTTCATATGGCAGGTCTAAAGTATGTAGGAGATTCAGAGTCTGATCCAATTTCATATTATGAAAATAATGTAACAGGGACCATTAATCTTCTTAATGCAATGAATGAGTGTGGAATAAAAAATCTAGTATTTTCAAGTAGCGCAACTGTCTATGGCGAGCCTGAATATTTACCAATCGACGAAAATCATTCTACTTCTCCAATAAGTGTTTATGGGCGTACAAAGCTTTATGTAGAAAATATTTTAAAAGATTTGTCATTATCTGATCCTGATTGGAGCATAGTTTGCCTTCGGTATTTTAATCCAGCTGGAGCCCATCCCTCTGGATTTATTGGGGAAGAAATTACATCAAAATCAGAAAATTTGTTTCCTACTATTGGCAAAGTTCTTTCAGGCATAATGCCATCATTAAAAGTGTATGGTAAAGATTACCAAACCCATGATGGGACTGGTATTAGAGATTATATTCATGTGTTAGATTTATCTGAAGGACATGCTATGAGTGTTGAATATGTAAATAATAACAAGGGAATTGAAAATATAAATCTAGGAAGAGGTCATGGGTACTCTGTTCTTGAGGTAATAAAATCTTTTGAAAAAATTACTGAGAAAAAAATTCCTTACGAATTTGGAGAATACAGGTCTGGAGATATCTCTTCTTCATTCGCTGATGTTACAAAAGCTAAGCAAATTTTAGGTTGGACCGCTACAAGAGACCTCGATGATATGTGTAAGTCCATGTGGTATTATTATCAAAACTAAAGGTTAATTTCTTTAAATCTAGGAGCATTTATGTTTGCAGCTGAATGGGAGTCTATTTATCAAAAAGGGGAACAGTTAAATGCTTACCCTTATACAGAAGTTGTATCGCTTCTTCATAGATTTAAAAGTCACAATACTACTGGAAACATTCTTGATGTTGGTTGTGGATCTGGAGTTCATGCCGAACTTTTTGCTAAGTTTGGTTTTAATGTTGATGCATTCGACGGAAGTAGGGCTGCTATAGATTTTGCAAAAAAGAAGTATCAAGAAATAGAAGAAATTAATTTCTTTGAAATGACAACTGATAGCTTTATGAGTGATACAAAATATGATTTAGTTCTTGATAGACTTTGCACATCGCAAACAGGACTCCTGTCAACGAAGAACTTTTATAAAAATATAAAAGTTAATCTTAATACTGGAGCAACTATATTCTGGAAAGGTTTTTGTTATGATAATAGTGGAAAAGAATTCGCTCAATTTTTTGACAAAAATAATGGATACTGGGATGATTTTACCGATGGTGAATTCAAAGGCCTCGGATGCACAACATTCTTTACTATTTCAGATGTTGAATCAATTTTTGATGGATATGAATTAAAAGATATTAAAGAAATATCAGATAAAAACTACAAAACTAAATATCTTGCAAATCATTGGCAAGTTGAAGCTGTAATAAAGTGATAGTTAAAAAAAAAAATAATCAGCAACTTATCTTGAGTAATGTAAAAACTTTTTTCAATGAGACAGATAAGAAAATATTAGATTATGGTTGTGGTGAAGGCGCTCTATTGGCTGATTTAATAGAAGCTGGATATGATGCATATGGATGCGATGTTGCAGACAGAGCACAAAATCATAGAATTAAACTTATGGATAAATCTTTTAAGATACCATATCCTGATAATTTTTTTGATTGCGTAGTTTCAAACCAAGTTATAGAGCATGTTCATGATATTGAAATCATGATGAGTGAATTTAATAGAGTGATGAAGCCTCAATCTAAAGGTTTATTATTATTCCCGACAGTTGAGACTTTTATGGAATGGCACCTATTTCTTCCTTTCATTCATTGGTTTAATAGATTCCCTAGATTTCAAAAATTGATACTTTATATTTATGCATTATTAGGCTTAGGGCACCCAAAACCAAGTAAAAGTAATAAGAAGCAGTGGGTTAAAGATAGATCATTTTTCTTACAAAACCATACCAGATATAGGTTTAGATTTTCATTAATTCATAGATTTAAAATAAATAAATTTGATGTTAAAACAATAGAAAAAGAATTTAATTATGAAAAATACCAGATTTCTACATTTTTAAAATTATTCATAAATAAAATTACTCTGCCCATATTACTTGGATCAGTTTTTGTTATTACAAAAAGATAGTCTTTATGAATAGTAATAAAAATATTGTTGTATACGGAAGTGGATTTGCTGCTCTTTTAATATCATGTAATTTAGTAGACAAAGGACATACAGTTTCTTTGGTAAGCCCAAAAAAATCTATAGGCGGGATACTTAACCCTTTAACTATATTTGAAGATCGGGTAGATATAGGACCTCAATTTATGGAGAATCTTAACTCTGATGAAAAGAATCTTCTTGAGAGATATATTGATAAAGATCAATATAGGGATATCGGGCTCTCATATGGCTCCTTCTATAATGGTAATTATTCAAGTGATTTCGGCATACCTGATTTAACAGACCTTTCTGAAGCCAAAAAAAAAGATTTACTTGATGCAAATGTTAATTTTTTAAAAATTAATCCAGCTGACCTAACTCTTAAAGAGCTTTTAAATCTTAAATATGGCTCATTAAGCAATGATTTTATTAAATTAAGTGAAAAGTTTTTAGTAAATGATGTAAATAATCTTGCCTCTAATAATTATAATTATCTAGAATTTGGAGGCCGAATAAGAATTTATGACGATGAGATTTCTAAAAAACTCAAAAAAGACCCTGTCAAAGATAAAATTATTGCTGTCTCAAGAGAGATTTTTTCTGATAATTCTTTTAGTTTGTACCCAAGAAAAGGACCTCTAGGACAGCTTATAGAATCTATGCTGAGCTATTTAATTAAAAATAATGCAGAAATTATTAAAGATAATTTTTTAATTTCTACAAAAGATTCATTCGTCTCGTTTGGTGATAAAAAAAGTAAATACGATTTACTTTTTATAGCAAGTGATCATTTAAGTTTTATGGAAGATAGAGAAATCTACTCTTTAGATAGACCATGTTTATTCCATTATCTTAATTTAGATTCAAAACCCGATATAAGTCATTATTACTACATGAATTATGATCTAGATATGATACATACAAGGGCAACAAATTATTTTAATTACCACAATTCTTCTAATAATAATAAATTTATTTGTATTGAACAACCTGTTACAAAAATAAAAATGGATAAAGAGACTATAGAAGCATTTCAAAAAAAAGCTATTTCTGAATATGAAGATATTTTTGAACAAAAATTATCTATTATTGATGCTAAGAGCGTGTTTACACCTAAAACATTTCCACTCTGGAAGCCTAATGCTATAAATGAAATTACAGAGAATTTAAAACAAGTTATTTCTAATAATACAAACATAATAAGCTTGCCGATTCTGGCTGCCCAGAGGTCTGATGCTCTAAGATTTGTATTGGATTTAGATTTATAATTTTTTAGTATAGATATATAATATTTTAATAATGTTAAAAAGCCCTCTAGATCCAAAAGAATCCCTTCAATTAAATAATAAATTCTGGCCTTCCGAGAGCTTCAACAACTTAAATCTTATATCAGATTTAGAAGAATCTTTATCTAAAAATGGGTATTTAGGTTCTATGAAATTATTAAAAAGAACAGCAAATTTACTACCAAAGTCAGCAAGAAAATCATTTCTTTTTTTAATTGCTCGTGAAAGGTTATTTAAAACTGATTTTGGAATTCATTTCTATGAAAATATTTCTTTAAAGTCTTTGGATGAAAAGGTTGATATTAATTTGGGAACTCATGACTATATTCCACAAAAGTCAGAAGAGTTGGAGCATTTGGAAAAAAGTATCATCAGTAGATATAGACATTGTTTCGGTTTAGATATAACTAAAATGCATAGACAAATTAGATTTGCAGTGCCTGATAACAAAACTGAGGATATAAGAAAATTTGGAGGATTGTCTGATTATCATAATGATGAAGCTAAAGGCCTAACATCAATGGTTTATCTTACAGATGTTCTAGATCCAGATTATGGAGCATTCCAATATATTGAAAATTCTAATACTATTCCCAGATCAGATGTTTTAACTGCAGCTCATACAGCAGTTGGATTTACTTTAAAAATTAACACTCCTAATCAGATGGGGGGCTTACCTCTAGAATTCAGAGGGAATCCTGGAATTGGTAACTTTTTAGATAATAGCAAATGTGAATTATTAAAACCTTTTATTAAAGACGTGCTTGGCAATAAAGGTACTGCTTGGACTTTTAATGGTCATCTTTTATTACACAGGGGAGGAAAAGTAACAAAAGGGTTTAGAAAAGCATACTTTATCCAGCCAGAGGGGAGGTTATTCTTCAAGATTAAAACCTTTTTAAAAGCATATTCTTTAAGCTTATTAGTATCAAGGTAATTAGATGACAAGATATATTCATCTATCTTTATTAAATGAGCTTGAACATATAAAGAGTATCGAATCCAATTTAAAAAAAAATATAAATATAGGTATTGCTAATTTTTTTAATGATAAAGATCTAGATCTTGATGAATCAATTAAACAAGTAAACTTTAAAGCACATAAAAATACACTTGCCTTAGATGAGAATGATCTTGACTTTATTTCTAATGGCTCTGATGTAATTGGATTATGGGAAAGAAGTCCAGGGCTGCATAGGAAAGCAAATTTCTACAGGTTTTTATTTGAAGCAACTTTATTGCTAGAAAAAATAAAGTCATTTGTTATTGAAAATGAAATTAAAGAAATTTGGTACAACATGGTCCCTCATAGTTTTGAAGATTATTTATTTGCAACTACAGTTGAAAGGTATGGAGGTAAGGTTTTATACCTAGGACCAGCTTTTCTTCCTTGGTCTCAAACTTTATGGGAAGGACTTCTATCAAAGAAACGAATTACTAATATTAGTGAAAATTTATATAAATCTAATTTCATTAAATTAAGCTTATTAAATAAAGCAGAAAACAATCCTGGTAGCGAGCTACAAAATCAACAAAATAAAGAGTTTAAGATTTCTAAGCTTTTATTTAGAAATCCCTTGGATTTATTCAAGAGAGTTCATTTATTTTTTTGGAAAAACGAATACAAAAAATTATCAACTTCAATATTAGATAAGGATTCTTTAATTATTTATTTGCATTACCAGCCCGAAGCAACAAACTTACCATTTTTTGATAGCTTAACAGCCCAATTTTCAATTATTAAAAGGCTAAAAAAGCTATCTCAATTTTCTGTATACATTAAGGAGCATCCAAATCAACTTATTGAAACTCCTCCAGTTAAAGCAGGAGCAAGATGGATAGGAATTTATAAAGACTTAATAAAAAATTATCAAATAAAGATTCTCAATTTAGAATTTCCTATTAAGAGAGCCATAAAAGAGAATGCAGTAGTTTTTTCGATTGGTGGGAGTGTTATTTTTGAATATCTCAATATGGGCGGGAAAGTAATATTGCCTGCGGAATCTCCAATCTTTTCAAAAGACTACCTATCTAAATTTAACTTTAGGGTTATAGGAGAAAATCTCTATGAGATTGACCAAGACTCATTCCCTGACTTATTAGAAGAAGAAATGAAATCATCAATCACAAGAAATGATGAAAACTTGAATTATTCTCCAATAGATCGTTTTGCAAATACAGTAACTTTTATGCTTGAGCTCAATTAGAATGACTATTTTTTATAAAATAAAAACTTTTTTCTCTTTTATAAAGGGAGTAATATTTTTTAGAGTCTCTGTATTAGAATTATTAATCATATATTGGTATATATTATTTTATAAAATAGAGCCATGGCATATCACTCAACTAGCATCTGCAACAAGTTATCAAAGATTTATTATGGATAAAATAAATAATGATAATAATATAGGAAGAATTATTGATTTTGGTGGAGGGCTAGGTTTTCTTGGAAGAAGATTAAAGTTTTCTTCATATTTATGTATCGACAATGATAAGAATGTTATCAAATGCGCAAATCAACTACGAAAGTATAAGGATATTAATTTTATTTACGGTGATGCGAAAGAATTTAAATTTAATATCGAATTTATGGCTTCAACCGTTATCGCCTTAAATTTTCTTCATCACTTTGGTAAAGATGCGGTCTTAAATTTTATAAAAAAAATAATTTCTTCATATCCTAATGTAGAAATAATTTTTGATTACAATATATTAAATCAGCCCACAGTAAATGAATTAATGAATGATATTGAAAGATATGGACTCAAGGTAACTGCAAATGACGATAATGACTACAATAGAACAATATATTTCATAAGAAAAAGTAATGTTTAAATCATTTAAAAAGATATTAGAAATACTTGATTTTTCAGGTAAAAAAACAAGAAGAAACTTCTTCATTATGGTTTTCTTTGTTTCTATCGGAGCTATCTTTGACGTCCTTGGAATTAGCATGATAGTTCCTTTAATATCGACAATAATTCCTAGTTCTGGAAATGATGTAGTTGAAGGCACTAGTTTTTTATTAGAGTTTCTAAATAACCTTTCATCACAATATGATTTATCGACTCTTTTAATTATATTGGTAATGATTTTTTTTATAAAAGCTTGTTATACAACTACGTTGTATTACATTCAATCAGTTTTTTGTTTTAATGCACAAGCTTCTTTATCTGAAAAGTTAGCGTTGAAATATTTATCAAGCCAACCAGAAATTTTTTATTCTAATGACTCAAGTGACTATATTAGAAATTGTATACAAGAGACAGATCAATTTAATTTTTCTGTTTTAATTTCATTATTTTCTTTAGTTGCTGAAATTGTTGTAATTACTTTCATGCTATGCCTCCTGATGTTATTAGATTGGAAAACATCCCTAATAGTTATGGCTATGGTTGTAACACTTTCATATGCTTTTGTTATGATCTTAAGAAAACCACTTGATGACTCAGGAACTAAAAGACAATTTCATTTTGGATTAAGACTAAAAGTTTTAAGGGAAGCAATTGATGGCTTTAAAGAATTATCAATATCTTCTGCAGCTCCTCTATTTCTTCAAGATTACAAAAAACATAATAGAAAAGGTAATAAAGCAAACTATCAAGCTCACTGGATGAGTCAGTTACCAAGAATGTGGATTGAATTTTTTGCAGTAATGTCAATTTTTCTATCAGTTTATATTGTTATTAACTCAGGGTCCTCTGGATCACAGGTAATAACGATTATAGGAGTATTTGCAGCAGCAGCAGTTCGACTAATGCCATCAGCAAGCAGGGTCATGGGTTCTATCAACTACCTTATTTATTCAACTACAGTAATTAATATGCTTTTTGATGAAGTCAAAAAAGATATCTCCTCTCAAGTATATAAAAATAAAAATGTAACTGATAAAAATAAACTAATTACAATTAATTCAGGTAAATATATATACGAGAGTAATGAAAACTGGGAATTAGATATTTCAGATTTTTCAATTGATTCTGATAACAAAATTGCAATATTTGGCGAGAGTGGAAGTGGAAAAACTACATTACTGGATGTATTATCTGGCTTTAAGATTCTTTCTTCTGGAGATATAAATATTAGTATAGATGAAGATATCTCATTTATTTCTGATTATTGGCGTTATGCATCATATTGCGGTCAGTCAGTATTTATTTTTGATAAAAATTTAGACTACAACATTACAATGAGTGAAAATAATATAGATTATGATCGACTCTCTAAAGTTAAAGAGATGTCTGGTTTGGCAGATTTGGAAGAAAAAATAAATAGTAGAAAAGAAAAGAGTCTTGGTGAACTTGGAGGAAATCTTTCCGGAGGCCAAAGACAAAGAGTTGGTATAGCAAGAGCTCTTTATAAAAAATCAACTCGAATTAGTTTTTTTGATGAAGTAACTAGTAACTTAGATTCAGATCTAGCACATAAAATTATTCCTAATATCTTAAACTGGAATAAAGCAAAAGCTGTAGTTTTTATAAGCCACGATACAAGCCTTGCTCAATATTTTGATATTGTTTACAGGGTCAAGGATGGCGTTATTCATCGTGAAAAATAGTTCAAATTTTAATCTTAAAGATGAGCTTAATAATTCCTGGGATTGGATTTTAAAAGTATATGAGTGGCCTAGGTCCCTAATGAATGATGAGTATCTTAATACATTAAATTCTATCCAAGATACCCTTGGTAAGTTAAAGTTTTATAATTGGAATTCCGATGCAAGAGTTGGTGATTGGACAATCCCTAAAAATTGGATAATAGGAGAAGCTTATATAGCAACTAAAGAAGGTAAAAAACTTGTTGATATTAGTGACAATAACTTACACGTTTCATCCTATTCAAAACCAGTATCAAAACTAATTAAATTTACAGATTTAAAAGAAAACTTACATTTTTCTACTAAATATGACGACGCTATACCGTATTTAACTCATTATTATAGTGATGAGTGGAGTTTCTGTGTAACTAAAAATCAATTTGATGAAATTTCAAAATATGATGAATTATTCATAAAAATAGATTCAAAATTTGAAACAGGTAAGCTCACTGTTGGTGAGCTAGCTTTCAAAGGGCAATCAAAAAAGCAAATTAATTTTAATACTTACCTCTGTCACCCATCTTTGGCAAATAATGAATTATCTGGTCCAGCTGTATCTATATTAGTAGCTAAATATTTAGAATATTTAAAAGGTAAAAATGGTCTTAGGTATTCCTATTTTATTTATTGGGAGCCAGAAACAATAGGTGCTGTTGCTCTTTTATCATTAAAAAAAGATGTTTTTAAAGAAAATATGCTAGCAGGATATGTTTTAACATGTCTTGGTGATAACTCAGATTATGGTTATATCGGCTCACGAAAGCATACATCATTATCAGAAATATTCTTAAAAAGATCATTAAAGAAAAATAACTTAATATATAAAGAGTATCCATTTTCACAAAGAGGTAGTGATGAAAGGCAATTTTGTTGGCCTGGAGTCGACCTTCCATATACATGTATATTTAGATCTAAATTTGAAGAATATGATGAATACCACACATCAAAAGATAACTTAGATTTTATATCTAAAGAAGGCTTATCTGAATCATTTAAGCTTATAGCTTCAATTATTGATGATTTTGAAAATTCATTTTTCCCAATATCCAATACAATTGGTGAACCTTTTTTAAGTCAATATCTAGATTATGGCATTCCTGGTAAAACTGGCCCTAATAAAAATTCTTCTAAAATAAGAGAGTTTCTTTGTTATTGTGATGGAGAAACAGAACTAAATGATATAGCAAAGCTTATTAATATTGATTATTTAGAGGCGAAGACTATATACAACTCAATGATTGATTTAAATTTAGTAATTCTTTGAGCTAGAAATTAAAATAATTATAGAATGAAAGATAAGTTTAAAAAAATAGATATTTTTATACCTACATTAGAAATCGGAGGAGCCGAGCGGTCTGCTTCATTGCTATATAAGAGCCTAAAAAAAAACTATAAAAATACCCGCCTAATAACGACAGATACCCCTCTAAGTAAGACTCTGAATGATGATTATATTAGTATTCCAAAAAACTATTACTTTAAGAGGATTAATAAATTAATTAATATAAGAAAAGTAGTTAGAGAAAATAATACAGATATGGTTATTGTATTCTTAAATCACACTTCTATTCTCGTATTTATTTCTCTTTTATTTATAAAAATTAAATTTGTTGTTTGTGAACGCAGCGATCCTTTTAATTCTGGAAGGAATTTGCTCTTAGGACTTGTGACAAGAATTGTTTATAAATTTTCTTCTCGAGTAATTGTTCAAACAAAAAGATTAAAAGAGAAAATGGAGAAACAATGGGGATTGACTAACATAAGTGTAATTCCAAATATTGCACCCTCAGTAGATATGAAAAGTAAAGCAATCAATATAAGAAAAAGAGTTAAGAATATTGTTACTATTTCAAGAATTATAAAAACCAAGAATTGTGATATTTTACTAAAAACCCTTGCACCGATTCTGAATGAAGGCTTGAATTTAACCGTTTATGGGCATGGACCAGAAGAGCAAGCTATCAAGCTTTTAACTAAAACATTAAATATAGAAAATAAAGTTAACATAATTTCTGATAATTTTATTCTCAATGAAATGTTTTATGATGCTGATATGTTCATATCACTATCTACATTAGAAGGTTTCCCAAACTCTCTCTTGGAAGCAGTTTCTTTTGGAATTCCATCTATGGCATATGATTGCAATTACGGGCCAAGTGAAATTTTAGGAGATGGTCAATATGGAGTTTTATTAAAATCTTTAGATAAGGCTTATCTTGAAAAAAATATTAGGCAGTTTATCGAGGACCATGATAGAAGGAGGATATATTCTATAGCAGGCGCATCTTTCGCTCAAAATAATTTTACTTCTGAGCCTGTCCTAAAATTGTGGCTTTCAGTTATTAAAGCAGCATGAAAATTTTATATAATAAATCTACCCTAATAATTGGCTTTGCATTTTTATCCTTCTTATTGCTACTACCTCCCATTACATATGTTGCTTCTTTATTATCATCTATTGTTTTGATGCCGCTGGCATTAAGTTCCATTATTAGAAATATTAATGTAAGTTCAATCAATTCAATTCAGTTAAGTCAATTGTTATTATCTGTTTGTTTTATTTACTTCTTCTTGTGTGGATTCTTGGTAACTAATTACTATATTGCAATTAAAGAATTAATAGTAATCTCATATGGACTTTGCTTATTTTCTTTATTATTAGTAAATCCCAAGTATAGAATTAATATACAATCTATAGTTTTAATAATGTCATTAATTCTTGTATTCCTATCTATTTATGTATTGAATTCAATTGATTATTCAAATTATATTATCGCCGAAGGTGATCAGGTAGAATCAAAAAATCCTTTAGGGCTTAGAATATCTTTTCTATCTATTTTTTTGTTGGCTATTATTGCGCATGAAAAAAGTATTAAAAAAAATATAAAGTTACTTATATTTTTTACTTCTATTCTGGGTTTTATAGCTATACTTTTTCTTGAGAGTTCAAGATCTTTTTTATTTTGTTTAATAGTTATTTTTATTTGGATAAGTTTTAATAACTTTAAAGCTTTTATTATTAATTTTTTATTACTTTTCTTACCTACATCTATCTATATTATTTTATATGGAGATCAAGTTTTAAGGTACTTTTCTAATATTCCCGCTTTCAATCTTTTATTTTTTAAATTAGAACCTTACTTTCCAGGAATAAATAAGTACGGCATCTTACAAGGAGGAGCATATTCAAGAAGTGATTTCACATCACAAGCATATGATGTTTATCTAAAAGGAATTGGTGAAAATCCTATATTTGGACTGGGACCAGACAATTCAAGAGTGCTTTATGAAAAAGAAATGGGAGTTTTAACTAATAGTCATAATAATTTCTTTGAAATAGCTCTTAGCTATGGCTTTATTGGCGTAACACTTTGGTATACATTCTTCCTTTCAATTATTTACAGCTTATTTAAATTCAAACATTCAAAATATTTTGGAATCTCATTAGGCGTCTTAACTGGTATCTTTGCGATTAGTTTTATAAGCCCAATATACAGAGAGCCTGACATATACGTGATGATAGGTTTTATTTTACTTATTTTATCAAGAACTACTCCAAACTTTTTAAAAAATAAATGAAAAGCATACTAATCATAAGCAGCCAATCTTTTTCACTTTACAATTTTCGTGGTGAGCTCATTAAAGATTTAGTTAATAAAGGTTGTAAAGTCATTTGTGCGGCTCCTGATATGTCTAATGAAATTACACAAAAGTTGAATGATTTAGGCGCTTCGACATACAAGATATCAGGAAATAGAGCCAAAATATCTCTTATTGAAGATATATATTTCTTTATTGACATATTTAAATTAATTTTAAAAATAAAACCGGATGGTATCCTTTTATATTTTATAAAACCAATACTTTACGGATCAATCGCATCATGGCTTCTAGGGGTAAAAAAAAGAATTTTATTAATAGAAGGAATGGGCTATGTTTTTACTGAAAACTCCATTTCAGTTAAATATTTAATGAGACCTGTTATTAGACTTATGTATTCTTTAGCTATATTTTTTGCAAACAAGGTTATTGTTCTTAATGATGACGATAGAAAATTAATATCATCAATGACCTTTAACAAAAAGAAAATAAAGAAAATACAAGGCATTGGTGTTGATCTAGAAAAATTTAACAGCACTACATTTTTATATAACAATACACAGTATGATTTTGCATATTTTGGAAGGCTTTTAAAACACAAGGGTATTAATGAGATAATAGCTTCAATTAAGATTTTGAAAAAGGAAGGTCTTTCACCTAGAGTTGCCTTCTATGGAGATGTGGATGAGAACCCATCATCCTTTTCACTAGACAACATATATGAATGGCAAGCAAAGGGATATATTGAATATTGTGGCTTTACTGACGATGTAGTTAATGAAATGAAAAAGTGCAAAATATTACTTTTACCCTCTTATAGAGAAGCGCTTCCAAGAACATGTCAAGAAGCAGCAGCAATGGGTATTCCATCAATAGTTTCAGACGTTCCTGGGTGTAGAGAGGTTATAGTTAATGATGAAACAGGATTACTGGTTAAGGTAAAAGACTCTTCTGATTTAGCAGCTAAAATGAAAATCTATTTATTAGATAATGAGTTGGTAAAAAAGCACGGTAAAAATGCTATTAAAAGAGCTAAGGATTTTTATGATGTTAAAAAAATAAATAATGATATGATTACTTTTTTTGAATCAGACTAACTAAATAAAAGGTAACGATGAAAGAAGCTTTTCAAACCAAATTCCTTATTAGATTTGATGATATTAATGAATCAATGAATTGGAAAATTTGGGATCAGATTGAATATTTTTTAGATTCTTTAGGTATCAAACCAGCTGTTGCAGTAATTCCAAAAAATAGAGATGATTCAGTCGCAAAGTGGAGTAAAAATTCTCAATTTGAGTCTAGATATTTAGATATGTACAAAAAAGGATATGAAATATGTCTTCATGGATATGATCATGTTTATATAACTGATAATCCAGGAATATTTGGGTTGAGCCCTAGGAGTGAGTTTGCAGGAGTAGACCCTCAAATTCAAAGAGAAAAGATCAAAAAAGGTATAGAAATTCTTCAGGAGATTGGTATAAATCCTAGGTGCTGGATAGGCCCAAATCATAGTTATGATGAATTTACTTTAAAGATTCTTAAGGAATTTTCCTTTTCTATAATTTTAGATGGACACCACAGACTGCCATACGAAAGAGGAGATAATCTTTTAATAATTCCAACTCAAAGGTGGAAAATGAAAGCTTTTTTCCCTGGACTTTATACTGTTTGCTATCATCACAATGAATGGAACCAAGAGATGCTAAGTCAATTTAAAGAAGATACTAAGAAGAATATAGAAAGAATTGTTTGCATTGATGATGTTATAAACGAATATGGCGGTAGACAAAAAACTACATTTGATTATATTTTTTCAACTATTGATAAAAAATATACTCATACTTTTAAAGTAGGAGTTAAATTACTTGTCGATCAATTTAAATAGAAAACGCGTAATATGCCTCATTACATCTCTTCCAATTGGAGGTGCTGAAAAGAGCTTATTACGTCTTATAAAAAATTCAATGGATGAAGTGGATTATTTAGTTGTATCTTTAGATTCAAAAAGGGATATTGAAGAA
>Ga0115004_10001877_pt1 | contig 17383 bp, 15 predicted proteins | sample ArcticOcean_MG_C_10_FD_88737 | JGI IMG/M metagenome (GOLD analysis project Ga0115004, IMG submission 88737) | Marine microbial communities from western Arctic Ocean - ArcticOcean_MG_CB11_90 | ecosystem: Environmental > Aquatic > Marine > Oceanic | place: Arctic Ocean: Canada Basin | collected...
AATCCCAACCATCAATTGAGTTTCGAGATTTAATTGGAACACCTATTACAGGTAATGGAGTTAGAGATGCAATCATTCCTGGAAGATGTGCTGCTCCTCCAGCACCAGCTATAATAACAGATATCCCTCTTTGATGGGCGTTTTTACCGTATTCCATCATCTTATCAGGTGTTCTGTGCGCAGAAACAATATCAACTTCGTTAGAAATTCCAAAATCATTTAATATATCAACTGCTTCTTGCATTATTGGTAGATCTGATTTGCTTCCCATTATAATTCCAACTTTTGCCATAATCACTTTGTTTTAATTTTTATTAAATCTTTTACAGATTTAGCTTTATTTAAACCGACTTTTAGATCATTATCAATTATTGTTACATGCCCCATTTTTCTATTGGGTTTGGTTTCAGACTTTCCATATATGTGGACTGAAACATTTCCATATTTAAATGCACTATCAATTCCCTCATAATGAACAGGTCCTGAATAACCCTTTTCACCTACTAAATTAACCATTATTGCATTAATATTAGTTTTTGAGCTTCCTAAACTTAAATTTAATATAGAATTTATATGCTGTTGAAATTGTGAATTTTCACAGGCTTCAATAGAATAATGAGCACTGTTGTGTGGTCTTGGAGCAACTTCATTAACTATTATTTTATTGTCTTTTGTTAAAAACATTTCAATAGCTAGAAGGCCAACGTGTTTAAAGGATTCAGATACTTTTAAAGCAATATTAGTTCCAAGAGTATTTAATTCATTGCTTACTTGAGCAGGACATATTACGTATTCAACTTGATTTGATTCTTTATTGAAATCCATTTCAACAAGTGGAAAAACTTCAATTTCTCCTGATTTATTTCTCACTATTGTAGTGGCTAATTCTTTTTCAAAAGGGATTAATTCTTCAATAATAAATTCATTATCTGGAAGTTTTAGAAGTTCATCAATTGATTTAATAATCTCCACTCCGTAACCATCATATCCAAATTTTGTTTTTTTCCAAACACAGGGGAATGTAATTTCTATCCTGTTAGGTGATTTTTTGAAATCATCAAATGATTTAAAATACCAAAAATTTGCAGTTGGAATATTATTATCAATAAAAAATTGTTTTTGAAGACTTTTATCTTGAATAACTTTTAAATTTCTTGGACTTGGGTACACTGGAATACCTTCAGATTCTAATTTTTCTAAAGCCTCGATATTTATGTGTTCAATTTCAAATGTTATTAAATCACATTTCTTCCCAAATTTATATACAGAGTCAAAATCCATTAAATTACCAATGGTAAATTCATTACATAGATTTTTACAAGGTGAATCTTTACTGGAATCTAGTATATTTGTTTTGATGCTTAATTTTGATGTTACTTGCAATAACATTTTTCCAAGTTGACCACCACCAAGTATACCTAGGGTAAAATTTGAAGAAAAATAATTCATAAAAATTATTTATACAAAAATACATTAAAAATGTAATGATGTATAAAATAATTTAACTACTGATTTTGGGTATATTTGTAATATATATCTTTGTTAAAATGATTAATTTGATTTTATTTGGAAAGCCTGGCTCAGGCAAAGGAACACAAGCTGAATTTGTAAAAAATAAATATGATTTAATACATATTTCAACCGGAGATGTCTTTAGATATAATATTTCTAAGAAAACAGATCTCGGTTTATTAGCCAAATCTTATATGGAAAAGGGTGATTTAGTTCCTGACAACGTAACAATTAAAATGCTGGAAGCTGAAGTTAATAAGTCGCCAAATGCCAATGGTTTTATTTTTGATGGATTTCCAAGAACTACTTTACAAGCTGAAATATTGGACGAGTTTCTACTTTCTAATGAGTTGAGTATAACTATGACAATAGCTCTAGAAGTAGATGAAAACATATTGATTGAAAGATTAATAAAAAGAGGAAAAGATAGTGGTAGAGTTGATGATCAAGACAGGTCTAAGATTGAAAATAGGTTTGACGAATACAATAAAAAAACTTCTATATTAATTAATTATTATAAATCTCAAAATAAATTTTTTCAAATCGACGGTATTGGTGGAATAAGTGAAATTAGTGAGAGAATATATAATGTTATTGATTCAAATATATAATGACTGAGGGAAATTTTGTAGACTATGTCAAAGTAGATGTATTTTCTGGAAATGGAGGTAAGGGTTCCGCTCATTTTCACAGGGAAAAGTATATTACCAAAGGGGGTCCTGATGGGGGAGATGGTGGAAGAGGAGGCCATATTATTTTTATAGCTGATAAATCACTTTGGACTCTTCATCATTTCAAATATAAAAGACACTTTAAAGCTGGACACGGTGGTGATGGAAGCGGTAGTAGAAGTTCTGGTGCAGATGGCAAAGATATTTATATAAAAGTTCCTTTAGGGACGGTTATTAAAAATTCTTTAACAGATAAAGTTATTTACGAAACAATCGAAGATGGGGAAGAAAAAATAATTCTTGAAGGCGGAATGGGAGGTTTAGGTAATTGGAATTTTAGATCTTCTACCAATCAGGCTCCTCGATATTCTCAGCCTGGAATTAAAGGAAAAGAAACACAGATAACCCTAGAGCTTAAAGTATTAGCAGATGTGGGTTTAGTAGGCTTTCCTAACGCTGGAAAATCCACTCTATTAAAAACTATTACATCTGCAAAGCCCAAAATAGGTAATTATGAATTCACCACACTTAAGCCAAATCTAGGTATTGTTGAGTATAGAGATTATAGATCTTTTATAGTTGCAGATATTCCAGGAATTATTGAGGGTGCTTCAGAAGGAAAAGGTTTGGGACATCATTTTTTAAGGCATATCGAAAGAAACTCCGTTCTTCTTTTTTTAATTTCTTGTGAATCAGAAAAAATAGTCGATCAGTATAATATTTTATTAAATGAGCTTGGAAAATATAATCCTGAATTATTGGATAAAGACAGAATTATAGTTGTTTCAAAATCTGATTTAATTGATCAAAAAAGAAAAGATAAAATTGCCTTAGAGATATCAAAAGAAATTAAAAATATTTCTTTTGATTTTATATCCTCTGTTTCTAATCAGGGTCTGATTGAATTAAAAGATGATTTATGGAAACTTTTAAATCCATAATTTCACTAATATTCTTATTTATAGAGGATCTATTTTATAAATTAGTTATTGATTTTAGAGATATAAAACCATGAGAATTCATTTTATAGCAGTTGGAGGAAGTGCGATGCATAACTTAGCAATAGCTCTTCATCTAAAAGGCTACTTAGTAACTGGAAGTGATGATAATATATTTGAACCATCAAAATCAAGATTGGATAAATATGGATTGCTACCTGAAAAATTCGGATGGTTTCCATCTAAAATTTCTTCTGACTTAGATTTTGTGATTCTTGGAATGCATGCAAAGGCTGATAATCCGGAGTTATTGGAGTCTAAAATTAAAAACATTAAAATTCTTTCTTACCCAGAGTTTATCTATGAAATGTCTAAGGATAAAACTAGAGTTGTTATAGGGGGGAGTCATGGGAAGACCTCCATTACCGCAATGATTTTACATGTTTTGAATAGCAATAATAAAGATGTTGATTATATGGTAGGAGCTCAATTAGAAGGTTTTGAAACGATGGTTCATCTTACTGATCAGAATGATTTTATTCTTTTAGAAGGAGATGAATATTTATCCTCTCCCATAGATAGAAGACCCAAATTTCATTTGTACCAACCTAATATTGCTTTGTTAAGTGGCATATCTTGGGACCATATAAATGTTTTCCCAACAAACGAAAACTACATAAATCAATTTGAGATGTTCCTTGATACAATTGTTCAAGGGGGGGTATTGGTGTATAATAAATTAGATAAAGAAGTTGAGAAAATTACTTTGAGATGTGAGAAGTCCATTAGAAAGTTAGAATATTCTATGCCAGAACATTTTATTAAAGATGGAAAGACATTTCTAATTACTGATGAAGGAGATATTCCATTAAATATTTTTGGCGATCATAATTTAAGCAATTTAGCTGGAGCTAAATTAATTTGTCAACTAATGGGAGTTCACGATGAAGAGTTTTATAGTTCTATCATTTCATTTAAAGGTGCAGATAAAAGATTAGAGACTATATTAGAGATGAAGGATAGATTAGTTTTTAAAGATTTTGCTCACTCTCCAAGTAAAGTAGAGGCTACTACAAAAGCACTTAAAAAACAATTCCAAGAAAGAAAACTTATTGCTCTATTAGAGCTTCATACTTTTAGTAGTCTAAATGAAAACTTTATAAATCAGTACAGAGACACTTTAAAGAGCGCTGATCTCGCTATTTTATATTATGATCCAAATGCAGTTTTAAAGAAGGGACTAAGTGAAATTAATCATCAAGAAATTATAAATGCCTTTAACGATAAAAACCTAAAAGTATTTTCTGATAACATCAAATTAGAAGAATTTTTATTGAATCAGTCTTTTGCAAACTCTAATTTACTGTTCATGAGTTCAGGTAACTATGCATCGATTGATTTAGCTTTTTTAATTAACCAAATAAGAATAAGTGAATGATTCTTATTTACACTCATAAAATCACCCCAAGAATTAAATATATTTTCAAACATATATTTACTTTAAGACTTGGAGTTGAGATAGAGTTTAGTTCTGATATTATTTATTTTAAAGAATATAATTCTTATAAAATGAGTTATGGTACTAGTCAAATACAGGATGAATTTTATATTAACTCTTCCGATATTTTATTGTCTCATAAAATTGAAGATTTAGACATAGATGTAGATAACTGGGATGGCCTTCCTATTTTCTTTTCTAATAAAGAAAACCCTTTTTTTAATTTTGATTTGTTTGGAGCTAGTTTTTATTTGATTAGTCGATATGAAGAGTACCTCCTTCACTTAAAAGACGATTTTGGTCGTTTTGACCCTTCTTCTAGTCTTGCTTATAAAAATAGATTCTTAAACAAACCTATTATTGATTTTTGGATTAAAAGATTTAAAGAAAAACTATTGGATTTTTATCCTGATTTAAAATTTAGAAAAGATACTTTTAAACTAAGCACCTGTCTAGAAGTTCCTTGTGCTTTTGATTTTAAAGGGAAAGGATTGATTAGAACATTAGGAGGATTTCTAAGAGATATTTTAAGATTAGATATATATAGAATATACAGAAGAATACCAGTTCTTTTAAATTTAAAAAAAGATCCTTTGGATGATTATTTAAATTGGATTAAGTTAAACAAGAACAATGGGATCGAAACTACTGTATTTTTTTTGTTTGCTAATTTTTCAAGATACGATAGGAATTTAAGTGTCTATTCAAAAGTTTTCATTGAAAAAATTAAAGATATTTCAGACTTTTGTGAAGTTTCCTTGTTATCCTCATTTTCTTCTCTTGAAAGCGAACCATTATTAAAGCAAGAAATAAACATGTTACAATCTGTCATCCATAGATCCGTTAGAAAAACTAGACAACATTTACTGAAGATTGATTTTCCTGTTACTTATAGAAACTATGCCAGATCAGGTTTTACTAAGGACTATAGTCTTCAATATTATGATTTACCAGGATTTAGAGCTAGTACCTCAAATCCTTTCTATTTTTTTGACCTAGAAAATGAAATTGAAACTAAGCTTTTACTTTATCCGGTATGTGCTACTGATAGAGTTTTAAAAATATACAAAAAACCTGTAGTGGCTAGACAGGTTTTAGAAGAAATAACTAGATATGTAAAAGAAGTAGATGGGAACATGACTTTAGTATTAAATAATTCTATTAATAGTGATTATTCTTCTAATTTTAAATGGAAAAATATGTTTAAAAAATATTTCAATTCTCATGGAAAAAATTAAAGGAATCACAGATGTATTTTTTGATTTAGATCATACTTTATGGGATTTTAAAAAAAATTCTTCAATTACTTTTGATATTCTATTAAAAAAATATAAAATAGGCGTTGGTTTAAATGAGTTCTTAAAGATATACATGCCTATCAATTTCTCTTATTGGAAACTTTATAGAGATGAAAAAATTACAAAAGAATTCTTGAGACACAACAGGTTGAAATCTGCATTTCAGAAACTCGATTTACATGTTGAGGATAAAATTATAGATCAAATTTCTAACGATTATGTATTAGCTCTTCCAGATAATAACTTCCTTATAAAAGACACCTTTTTAATTTTAGATCTTTTGAAGAAGAAGTATAAATTACACATTATAACAAATGGATTTACAGAAGTACAAAATAAAAAAATGATTAACTCTAACATGAAGAAGTATTTTACTTGTATAATTGATTCTGAAACTGTTGGAGTTAAAAAACCTAACATTAAAATTTTTAATTATGCCTTAAATGTTTCTCAAGCAAAAGCTGCTAATAGTTTGATGATTGGAGATAATTTAGAGGCTGATATTTTAGGTGCTTTAAATGCGGGATTTCATGCCATTCATTTTAATAACAATAGTGAGCCTATCCACAAACACTGTTTGATTATAAATGAATTGAAAACTTTGATTAAAGTTTTATAATTAATATCCTTTTTGACGTACTATTTCATATAAAATAGTTCCACAAGCAACTGAAACGTTTAATGATTCTATTTTCCCTAAAAGCGGAATCTTAATTAGCTCATCACACAGGTTGATTACGGAACTAGACAGCCCTTTGTCCTCGGAACCCATAATTATCCCCTGAGCACCCTTAAATTTAACCTGGTAGATGTTTTTATCGGCTTTTTCAGAAGCTCCAAATATTTTTATGTCAAATTGTTTTAAAAGAAAGATAGCATCTTTAATGTGACTTACCTTACAAATAGGCACATTGAATACTGCACCTGAAGATGTTTTAATGGTGTCACCATTTACCGGAGCACTTCCACTAGATTGAATTACAATACATTCTACACCTGAGCACTCAGCTGTTCTAACAATTGCCCCAAAATTTCTAACATCGGAGAGTTGGTCCAAAATTAATATTACTGCAGATTCTTTCTTTTTTTCTACAATTTCACTTAGGTCATCTATATTTAAAAATTTTATTGGAGATATAGTAGCTACTACTCCTTGGTGATTTTTTAGAGTAAATCTATTTAGCTTCTCAATTGGGACATAGGATATTTCAATGTCTTTTCGATTTAAAGTTTTTATTAAATCAAAAGCAGAAGCTCCTTTTAAGCCTCGTTGTATGTAAACTCTATTTAAAGATTTTTCAGATTCTATTGCTTCTTTTACGGATCTTATTCCATAAATTAAAGTTTGTTCTTTTTCCATTATTAAATTTATAATGAGTTAAAGTATGAGACTAATTTCTTCAAGCTTTCTTCTTTCTTTAGATTTAATTTATTTGCTTTTCTATACTTTTTATACAATTTTTCATCAAAAATACTTAGTTCCATCATTTTTTTATGTGAATTAGGCAGCCTGTAAGTTTTACCATTATAAAAAATTAAGTAAGAACTGGTATCTTTCCACTTAGGCTGTGGAGTTTTAGTATAGCCAGTTGGTGGTGCACTAATACCATCGTTATTAGGCATTTCAATAACCTTTTGCGGATAGTAGTATAATTTATAGTTTTCTGTTATTAAACACTCTTTTAATATTCCTATGGTATTTGTATTATTTAAATTAAATGAATGATTTTTAAAGTTTTCATTATTAATTGTTACAGTTACGCTGTTATCGATTTCAATTGAACTTATTTTTGCATTCAAATCCTTTTTTATTTCAAACTTCTGATTTGCAATATCTAATCTTATAAGAGCATCGTATTTTTTATCATTAGAAAATAAAATACTTCCTCTTTGAAATTTTTCCTCTAGAAAACGATTTCCTTTTACCTCTGTATTAGTTGTATTGAATTTTTTTAAAAAGACATTACCAGATCTTAATAATTGATCTTCAGAAAGATCAATTATTTGAGAGTGACCAACAAGAGCAAGTAAAAGGGTAATAACAGAAATATATAATTTCATCTTAAGTTTTAATTAAATATATAAAAAAAGCACCCTAATGGGTGCTTTTTTTATAAGTTATATAAATGTGGTTTTATTTAGTATCCCACCATAATTTTGTGTCTTGTGTATCTGGACCTTGCAGTGAAACAGCAGCATTATAATTTGCTTCGTTGTTAGAAATAGTTTGAGCACTATATCCATGTCTCACAGGAATTCCTGTTCCAGAGAGTGCAGCTGCTGGAGCTGACAAGTCATTTGGAAAGTCTAATCTTCTCCATTCAGCCCAAGATTCGTAACCTTGTAACCATAAAGCAACCCATTTTTCCATTGCCATATTTTTTTTACTTACTGCAGGAGCAGAAGCAATATAAGTAGTAGCATCAGCTGCACTTACACCCCATTGATCCATCGAAGCTTTGATTCCAAGTTCGTACCACGTTTGAGCATCTCCAGAAACTCCCCATCCTTTAAGGGCAGCCTCAGACATTGCTAAGCATACTTGTGCATAGGTGTATAAAAACCCACCATGTTGTGTGCCATCTGTTATAATCGCCGATGTAATAGAAGCAACATCTGCACCACTTATAGCAGGGTCTTCTAATCCATAAGGCATTCCTACATAGGTTACACCACCTGAATTTTTAGAACCATCTGCCATTTTAGTTAGTCTTGGATCTGAATTTGCAGTTAAATAATCTACAAATCTTTTACTTGGTGCAAAATCATTTCTAGTTCTAAATGCACCTTTCCACGGATTTTCATGTGCTACAGCATCTAAGTATGGATAATGAACATTTTGAGAAGTAGAGGATAAAACACCACCTGCAACAGCTTCTAAAAATTTAGATTGAGCAGTTGATGAATCAACATCCGATATTCTTAATGCCATTGTCATTTTTAATGTATTTGCAAATCTTTTCCAAGCTGTCATGTCACCATTAAACATGATGTCTCCTTGAATTGCAATCGCAGAATTATTAATATATCCAATTGCTGTGTCCAATTGTGTAAATAAAGAAGAGTACACATCTTTTTGCTGATCAAAAGCAGGAGAAATATTCTCCGCTCCTTTTAAAGCTTCAGAATATGGTATTGCTCCCCACCTGTCAGTCATGTGATGAAACATGTAAACTTGAAGAATGTGTGCTATAGCCATTTGATTATTGTTATCTCCAAATGCGATAACATCAGATGCGTTATTAGTATTTAGATCTAGAATTTCCTTTAAATCTGTCAAAGGACCTGTATAGAACCCATCATAACTCCACTGGTATGTATCATACCTAGAATATGTTGTATAGGTAATATCAGACATTCCTTGGGTATAATAGTTAGAACTTGGAGAACTAACAATACCAGTAATTCCAGTGATTGCATGGGTTAAAAGCGCATCCGTTTTCATATTCGTAGGAGAATTTGGATTTATATTTTCATCTCCAAAATCTACTGTTGTACAACTAAAAATAAACGAAGTTGCTAGTGTTAGTAAACCAAACTTTTTGATTATATTTTTCATATTTAATTAATTTAAAATTTTAAACTTAGGTTAAGTCCTACCGTTCTAGATGGAGGCAATTGTCCACCTTCTTGACTTCTATAACTAGAAGCTAATGATCCAGAACCTTCAATTTCACTAGGATCAAGTCCACCTTCAGGAATGTTAGAATATAACAGTAATAAATTATTTCCAATCAGGGAGATATTTATTTCACTGAATTTTGTGTTATCTAGTGCAGATTGTGGAAAGTCATAACCTATTCTGACAGTCCTTAACTTAACATAAGAAGCATCGTATAGCCAATTTGGGTGATTTCCAAAATAATTTGTGTAAAAGTGAGAGCTTGCAGCTGTGTAAATATCAACAGGATTTCCTGCTTCAGTTACACCAACGACATGAACCCCACCTCCATTAGATACATCATCTCTCTTTGGATTTCCTTTGTCATTATTACCAACTGTGTCTTCATGCATACCAGAGTAGTATGCAAACATGTTAGATACTGAATAAAACATTCCACCTGCTTGAAAATCTATTCCAGCATCTAAACTCCAATTCTTGTATCCAAATGAAGTTGAAAAACCACCAGTGTAGTCTGGAAGTATATTTCCAAGTACTTGGTTTCCTTCGTATACTGTTCTACCATTTGCGGTGTATATCGGTGTTCCATCAGCTGTCATCTTTGGTTTTCTTCCAACAAAAGTTCCCCATTCTTCTCCAACTTTTTCTTGAAGTTGTAGTGAATACCATGACATGTAATCTAAAACTCTAGTGTTGATTCCTTCATAAAGCTTGTCAGTTGTTTTCTTTAAAGTAGCAAGATTTAGTGATATATCCCATCTAAAGTCTGCATTTCGAACTGGACTAGCATTTAAAGTAAATTCTAGACCTGCAGTAGACGATTCACCTGAATTTATTGATAATCCGCTGTAACCAGTCGAACCAGGAACAGGAATAGCTATAGGAAGGTCTTTGTCAACTCTATCAAAGTATGTCAATTCGAAACCAATTCTGTTACTTAAAAAATTGAAATCTGTACCGATTTCAAATTCTGATCTAGTTCCTCCAGTTAATAATGGATTTGCAAGAGTGTTAGGAACAGTAAATCTAGGTTTTGAACCATGAGCAGTTGCTGTACCATATACTTTGGATGTTTGATAAACACCAGGAAATACAGGAGCTTCGGAATAACCAGCTCTTAGTTTGGCAAAACTTAACCAATCTACATTAATTAATTTATCGAAAAGGAAACTTCCTGAAAGCCCATAAGTTTCGATTCTATTAGCATCAGGATTTGCAGTTGATCCCCAGTCAAATCTATAAGATGCATCTAAATACAACATACTTTTATAACCTACTGAAACCGTAGAATATGTTGAAATTTGTTTGCTATTAGCTTGAGTAGAAGAATAATTTGGTCTGTCCTTTGAGGACGCAACACTATAAAATCCAGGAATAGTCAACCCTCCAACGGATGAACTTCTTAAGCTGGTTGAACTAGTTTGCGTTACTTGGTATCCAACGAGTGCATTTACATCAAAGTCACCATAATTCTTGTCGTAGTTTAAATTTGCAACGAATTCGTTTTCATTATAATTATTTCTAGACTCACCGAAAGATTCAGTATTTATACCACCCCATCCTGTTCTACTGTCGGAACGGTAAGTGTTAGACCTTCTTCTTACTTCAACATTTGCAGAAATATCATCAGTAATTTCATAGTTAATTCCTAAGTTACCAAAAAAGACTTCTTTATTTTGAGTGTTTAGATTATCATTTACAGAAAAATATGGTGCGTCCCAATATTGTGGATTAGCATTTCTCGCACTAACTCTGTTCCATGAATAAATACCACCGTTGTAATTGTAATTATCTCTCATACGGTTCATGTCCAGTTGTCTTTGAAACCATTGGTTGAAGTTTGCACCTAAACCACTGTATCCTTGTTCAGGAAAATTTATTGTTTTTCTTATTTGAACATTTAAAGAACTGTAGGCACTTAATTTATCAGAAACTTTTAAAGTCTGGTTAATACCAGCATCTAATTGATTTCTTTCAGTACCAGGGTAAGGAAGGTTTTGATCTACAAATCTTACAGAAGTTCTCATTCCGTATTTTTCTCCTCCAGCATTAAATGATAAGGAAGTACTGTTTTCAATACCCGTATCATAAAAGTCTTTCACGTTGTTTGGATTTGCTTTCCATGCTCTTGTTGTTCCAAATTCTGGGTGTCCTGGTATCCATGAATCCCAATGTCTAGCTAGAGTTCCATCTAATTTTGGCCCCCATGATTCATCAGCTGCGTAGTAAGGAATATTTTGTCCTTCAAATGCCGCCCAAGAAGCAGGGTCAATAGCAGGGTTGAATGAAAATGTATCCCAATCTTGGTAATACCCGCCACCATATTCATTTTGGTAATTTGGAAGTATTGATACATTAGTCATAGTAGTTGAATGATCTATTGTAAAAAATGATTCTCCAGCTTTAGCTTTTTTAGATGTAATTACAATCACACCACTTTGAGCATCTGCTCCATACAATGCAGTTGCAGCAGCACCTTTTAATACAGAAATAGATTCAACATTATCTGTGTTGATGTCTGTCATACTGTAAACTTTGATTCCATCAACTACATAGAGTACATTGTCTTCTCCTCTTAATCTTAAGTAACCATTATCAAATGTTGAACTAGATCCACCAATCATTTGAACACCAGCAACTTTTCCAGTCAGTGCAATGTTTAAATCAGTTTCTTTAGCTGTAGCTAATACTTCACCACTTACAGTTTGTTGTGAATATCCAATAGACTTTTTGTCTCTTGAAATACCTAACGCAGTAACAACTACTTCTTCTAATTCATTGTCTAGAGATAGAGTTACATTGATAGTTAAAGATGCACCAACATTAACTGTTTGAACAGCGTAACCTACATAGCTAACAGAAAGAACATCTGCTTCCGAAGCCATTATAGTATACATCCCGTCAAAATCTGTGGTTACACCATTGTTTGTGCCAACTACTAATATAGTGGCACCAGGAATCGGCACACCAGCACTATCAGAAACTGTTCCCGAAATACTTTGTTGTGCGAAATTCCATTGAAAAATCATCATAAAAACCATTATGATGACATTAGAAAATTTTGTTTTCATATAATTATTTTACTATTTGGAAGTGCAAATATCTTAACTATATCTTAAACAAACAACAAAATTCTTGTTTAATCAACTATTTTGACTAATTCTTATCTGAAGCCATCTTTATTTATTTATTTAATAATTTTAGAATATTTTATTTAGTTTTTTCTTAAATTCAAATCCTATTTTGTATACTTTTTTTTGATATTTATAATTTTAAAAATTTTTTGCAATCTGTTGAATGTATCTTCAAGTCTTAATTAAATTATGTTAATTTTTATTGAACATTTTATTTTTATAATATTTTTAGTTGGAAAGTAAAATTTTAAAAACCAACTAGTTAACTGTCCTAAATATATATACTATTAACTTTATAATAGAATTATCTTCACTTTTTACATTAATTTTTCACTATTCCATTTGATTAATTATAAAAATAAATTACATTTGCACGCCCAAATAGGGGATAAAGATAAATAATAAAGAATATGCCTACAATATCACAGTTGGTTAGAAAAGGAAGAAAAAAGATTACCAAAAAAAGTAAATCTGCTGCTTTAGTTTCCTGTCCTCAGAAAAGAGGTGTATGTACAAGAGTATATACTACCACTCCTAAAAAACCTAATTCTGCAATGAGAAAAGTTGCAAGGGTTAGATTAACAAATGGAACGGAAATTAACGCTTACATTCCTGGTGAGGGTCACAACCTTCAAGAGCACTCAATTGTACTTGTAAGAGGAGGAAGAGTAAAAGATCTTCCAGGAGTTAGATATCATATTGTTCGTGGTGCTTTAGATACAGCTGGTGTTGAGGGTAGATCACAAAGAAGATCTAAGTATGGCGCCAAGCGTCCGAAAAAATAAATGAAATTAATGGATGTTCAAATTAATTTGAACCTCTCTAAATCTAATATAAATGAGAAAAAGTAAGGCAAAGAAAAGACCATTACTTCCTGATTCCAGGTTTAATGATCAATTAGTAACTAGATTTGTCAATAACCTCATGTGGAGTGGAAAAAAATCCACAGCTTTTAAACTTTTTTATGATGCAATTGATATCATTGAAGAAAAAAAGCAAAACGACGACAAAACAGCCCTTCAAGTATGGAAAGATGGTTTATCAAATGTGATGCCTCACGTTGAAGTAAGAAGTAGAAGAGTAGGAGGAGCAACTTTCCAAATTCCAATGCCAATCAGATCAGATAGAAAAATTTCTATGGCCATTAAATGGTTAATTACCTACGCTAGAAAACGTAATGAAAAATCTATGGCATTAAAATTAGCGTCTGAAGTATTAGCTGCTGAAAAAGAAGAAGGAGCTGCTGTCAAGAAAAAAACAGATGTTCACAAGATGGCAGAAGCAAACAAAGCGTTTTCACACTTTAGATTTTAATTTAAGATGGCTAGAGATTTAAATTATACTAGAAACATTGGTATTGCTGCCCACATTGACGCAGGAAAAACCACCACTACCGAACGTATTTTGTTTTATACAGGAGTTAGTCATAAGATCGGTGAGGTGCATGATGGTGCTGCTACTATGGATTGGATGGAGCAAGAACAAGAAAGAGGTATAACCATAACATCTGCTGCAACAACTTGTACATGGAATTTTCCAACCAATCAAGGAGAAGAAAAAGACGATACTAAGCCATATCATTTTAATATTATTGACACACCTGGACACGTTGATTTCACTGTGGAAGTAAATAGATCTCTAAGAGTTTTGGATGGTCTAGTATTTTTATTTAGTGCTGTTGATGGTGTTGAACCTCAATCAGAAACTAATTGGAGACTTGCAGATAACTACAAAGTTCCAAGAATGGGATTTGTAAATAAAATGGACAGACAAGGATCTGACTTTTTAAATGTTTGTAAGCAGATTAAAAGTATGTTAAAGTCCAATGCAGTTCCTGTTGTTCTTCCTATTGGTGAGGAAGATAATTTTAAGGGAATTGTCGATTTAGTAAAAAATCAAGCCATTGTATGGCATGAAGATAAAATGGGAGCTACTTATGATGTAGTGGACATCCCTGAGGAAATGAAAGAGGAAGTGAAAGAATACAGAGCTAATTTAATTGAGGCTGTTGCAGAGTATGACGACGCTTTATTAGAAAAGTTTTTTGAAGATCCTGATTCTATTTCGGAAGATGAAGTACATGAAGCATTAAGAAAAGCTACTCAAGACATGAGTATCATTCCTATGATTTGTGGTTCAGCTTTTAAAAATAAAGGAGTTCAGTTTCTTTTAGATGCTGTTTGTAGGTATTTACCCTCCCCCTTAGATAAAGAGGCAATTGTTGGTATGGATCCTAAGACAGATTTAGAAATTTCTAGAAAACCCTCTGTTTCTGAACCTTTTTCAGCTTTAGCCTTTAAAATTGCTACTGATCCTTATGTGGGAAGGCTTGCTTTTTTCAGAGTTTATTCTGGAAGATTAGATGCAGGTTCTTACATATTAAATAACAGATCTGGAAACAAAGAGAGAATTTCTAGAATCTTTCAAATGCACGCTGATAAACAAAACTCTATTCCATTTATTGAGGCTGGAGATATTGGAGCTGCTGTTGGATTTAAAGATATTAAAACTGGAGATACACTTACATCAGAAAAACACCCTATTGTTTTAGAGAGTATGAATTTTCCTGATCCTGTAATTGGTATTGCAGTTGAGCCAAAAACAAAAGCAGATGTTGATAAGTTAGGAATGGCTTTAGGAAAACTAGCTGAAGAAGACCCTACGTTCCAAGTGAAAACGGATGAAGCCTCTGGTCAAACTATTATTTCTGGAATGGGTGAGCTTCACTTAGATATTCTTGTTGATAGATTAAGAAGAGAGTTTAAGGTAGAGGTCAACCAAGGCCAACCTCAAGTTGAATATAAAGAAGCTATTACAGCGATTGCAGATCACCGTGAGGTCTATAAAAAACAATCAGGTGGTAGAGGTAAATTTGCTGATATTTCCTTTATTATGGAACCTGCAGAGGAAGGAAAACCTGGATTAGAATTTATAAATAAAATTAAAGGTGGTAATATTCCTAGAGAATTTATTCCATCTGTTGAAAAAGGATTTAAAGAGGCAATGAAAAATGGTCCTTTAGCTGGTTTTGAGATGGATGCGATGAAAGTAACATTAAAAGATGGTTCTTTTCACGCCGTTGATTCCGATTCTCTTTCCTTTGAACTTGCTGCCAAGATAGGATATAAAAATGCTGCGAAACTAGCTAAGTCTGTAATAATGGAACCTATAATGAAATTAGAAGTTTTAACTCCCGAAGCAAATATGGGTGATGTTGTAGGAGATTTAAATAGAAGACGTGGTCAAGTAAATAATATGGACGATAGAGCAGGTGCTAAAGTTGTTAAAGCTCAAGTTCCATTATCCGAAATGTTTGGATATGTTACTGCTTTAAGAACTTTAAGTTCTGGTAGAGCTACTTCAACCATGGAATTTGATCATTATGCTGCTACTCCTCAGAATGTTTCTGCTGAAGTAATTGCATCAATAAACGGAGCAAAAGTATAAAACCAATAATATGAGTCAGAAAATTAGAATAAAATTAAAATCATACGACTTCAATTTGGTTGATAAGTCTGCAGAAAAAATTGTAAAGACTGTCAAAACAACTGGGGCGATTGTAACAGGACCGATTCCTTTACCTACACACAAGAAGATATTTACTGTGTTGAGGTCTCCTCATGTTAACAAAAAATCAAGAGAACAATTTCAATTATCATCATACAAGAGGTTATTGGATATTTATAGTTCTTCATCTAAAACAATTGACGCTTTAATGAAATTGGAACTTCCTAGTGGAGTTGAAGTTGAAATTAAAGTATAATTAATATTTAAAAATAGAAGCAATGTCTGGGTTGATCGGAAAAAAAATAGGAATGACAAGCATTTATGATGAAAATGGTAAGAATTTACCTTGTACTGTCATAGAAGCTGGTCCTTGTGTTGTTACTCAGTTAAAAACCAATGAAGTGGATGGTTATTCTGCTGTTCAATTAGGTTTTACTGATAAGAATGAGAAACACACCACTAAAGCTGAAGCAGGACATTTTAAAAAATCTAAGTCTTCTGCTAAACAAAAATTGATTGAATTTCAAGATTTTGATCAAGACTTAAATCTTGGAGACAACATAACTGTCGAGCATTTTGCTGAGGGTGAATTTGTTGATGTTTCGGGAACTTCTAAAGGAAAAGGTTTTCAAGGTGTTGTAAAAAGACATGGTTTTGCTGGAGTTGGTCAAGCAACACATGGTCAGCATAACAGACTAAGAGCTCCGGGTTCTATTGGAGCAGCATCTTACCCAGCTAGAGTTTTTAAGGGTATGAAAATGGCAGGTAGAATGGGTAATGAAAAGATAACTATTCAAAATCTTAAAGTATTAAAGGTTGTTGCTGAAAAGAATTTACTTGTTTTAAAAGGTTGTGTCCCAGGGCACAAGAACTCATTTGTAATAATTAGGAAATAATGAAAGTATCTGTTTTAAATATAAAAGGTAAAGATACAGGGAGATCAGTTGAGCTTTCTAAGTCTATTTTTGAAATTAAACCTAATGATCATGCTGTTTATTTAGATGTAAAAAGATATTTAGCTAATCAACGTCAGGGAACAAATAAAACAAAAGAACGTGCTGAAATCACTGGTAGTACGAGAAAAATAAAAAAACAAAAGGGAACTGGTACTGCAAGAGCTGGTAGTATTAAGAATCCATTGTTTAGAGGCGGTGGTACTATTTTTGGTCCAAGAGTTAGATCTTATTCTCAAAAACTTAATAA
>Ga0115004_10001881_pt1 | contig 17370 bp, 15 predicted proteins | sample ArcticOcean_MG_C_10_FD_88737 | JGI IMG/M metagenome (GOLD analysis project Ga0115004, IMG submission 88737) | Marine microbial communities from western Arctic Ocean - ArcticOcean_MG_CB11_90 | ecosystem: Environmental > Aquatic > Marine > Oceanic | place: Arctic Ocean: Canada Basin | collected...
AGATAAAAATGTTGATGGATGTCTCGTTACGCCATTGATAATCACCCGTGAATTTATCGAAGACCACGAAATTGATTTCGTCTACCATGCGTTCGCCAATCGCGAAGACGAATTCAAACAGAGTGAATGCTTTGAAATTCCTCGCCAAATGTGTATATTTCGCACAGTTCCATATGTTACGGGTGTGTCTTCGACCTCTATTTTGACAGAATGGAACGAAATATGGCAAAAGAAAGGTTTAATAGAATCGAATGATCTACAGCTTTTGAACGGCTACGAGGGAACGACATTTGAACCCGCAAAAGCATGGGAAACTATAAAAAATCAGCTCGCTATTGAACCAAGCGATGAAGTATTGGAAGTGGGATGTGGTGCAGGTAACATAGCACAGCATATCGAAAATAGCTACGTCGGAGTTGATCCCTCCCAGTCACTTATATTGAAACACCTGCAGATATTAAACAACGCCGTCTGTGTTGCAGATGCAGCCGACCTGCCGTTTGCGGACAATGCGTTTGACCATGTCATCTGTATCGGCGTTTTCGCATATTTCAAAGATAAACAATACACTGCCAAAGCGATATCAGAAATGGAACGAATCGCTCGCAAAGGTATTTATATTGGAAATATAAGACATACGGCTCAAGGTAAAAGAACAAAACACGTGATCAAGGGGACAACGACACATTTGTTACATGATATAAACGACTTTCCAGAAGGTTTCGAGGAGAGTGAGGCGTTATACGACGACGAATACTATTTCTGTTGCTATAAAAAAAAATAATTATTAAGCTTTTTTTCTACACCCGTGGGCCCGTGGGCCCGTGGGCCTAAAAATTTATATCTAAGTTATTGTCCGCGTCGCTCAAATCTTGTTCTTTCTTGGCGGGGCCGAGGGCCAAGGCCGAATATTCTGTTTCTTCATCTATTTCTTCTTCAACATGAAAGACATAGTAATTAATACCAATCCCTATCAAAAGTGAAGCAATCACTGAAATAAAGACACCAAGTTGTACGGTGGGCCAATCAGTACTTGTCTCTATCGCTTTCAACTGATCCAACCCTGTAAAGACAATAGGAATCAAAAACCAGCTTAAAGCAACCTTGCTTGTAATCGATAACAAAACAAATATACCATCGGCATTAAAATATGAACAGCAGCGAGTGCGTATTTTTTTTCTGTTGCATTTACAGCTGAACCCATCCATTTGACGAAGCCACATCACAATTCCAAAAGATACGTAGAAAAGACCATAGACAACTGTCATCAAATCATAATCAATGGCCAATGTGTTGAATTCCAATCCCTCGATTCGTGTAGAACGCATGGCAACGAAAATCATGGCAGTTGCCAATAGTACAGTACCGAAAATACCAAATACAATACGATTGTACACAGATGAAGTTTGATCAATGAAGAATCCAGTAGCTTGCATCAATACATTTGACACAATCATAAAAATAACCAAAAAGACAGAGGCTGGCCCTACAGACAATATCATCGCTATTTGTAAGAGCCCTGCTGTGATGGCGTACGATCCCCATCGCCGAACACTTTCACACGTTCTCGGACTTACTCCGTAAATGTCCCGATTCAAATAAAAAATTACTATGGCCACTCCGTGTGAAATACATGTGATTAATTCATTGTATGCAATCAGGATCACTGGCTGTGTTGTAACCAGAATTGTAGTCTCAATTACGGCATATGGGGGTGAGGCCATGTATTTGTGTGTTGCGATGGTTATATTAGCATTTGTCAGTGGCAATTCGCTTGCTTTGTCAAATGACAGTAAACTACTTATTAAATGTATAGTAAATGCAAGAACATGTGACCACAACAAAAATGATTTTTCTTTTGAAGTATACGACATTTTTCCCCATATGTTAAAACTTTAAATACTCTATTAATTATATTGGTATCAATATAGATTATTTTCTACTCCTCTTCGTCACTGGAGAAAAAATCTTTGCTGTAATTTTATTTTCTGAGGACAAAATGAATCGTGGTGATTTTGTACTCCGGATTGACATTTATTAACTCCGTGTTAATTGTATCCGAATTTACACACCCACCGCCCCAAGAATTGCAGTAAATTACATCCCTATCATTACAAAGCTTGCCCGCAAACACGTGTCCACTCCCTGGCCCTTTGGACACGCGTACAATAAAACCACGCACTGTTGGTATACGTGCCATCTTGTCCACCATCTCAAACGGATTGTACTGATTGTCGTTACCCACTGTCAATTGTTCTTGCGCCTGTTTACCAAATTCCATTTCGATTAGGGCAATATTATGTTCTTTATCCTTTTGAAAATCCCCTACCGTTGTTGCAAAAGAATGTATTGTCACAGTTTCAGTGTCCTTGTACTCAAATTGGTCACCGTCTTCATCTGTTCTGGTCACACGGATGTCGGCGTCTGAAATCGGCACCTTATTAAAAGCGACATTGAATGTATTGTGCCAAGTATCGAGCGTATTAAATATATATACCAATAGAAAATTGTGATCGCCGCTCTTTTCGATGTCACTCTGCTTCGCTGCATTGTCGATTTGAAGCACCGTCTGTTCCCATGACTTCGGCAATTTTGGACATGCCTCTTTAAAATTGACATTTGTATAATCCGTATCTAAAAAGGCGACCAATTCTTTGATGGTTTTATCTACTTCGGATGTTTGCGTTAGATTGGTAGAAATTAATTGTTTGTTTTCCTCTATATTGAGAAGTTCCTTGAGTTTGTGCAGGATGGTAAACTCGTTTTTGAATAGCACGATGACCGACAACATGTAACAAATGCCGAGTCTGCCTTGGTTAAGACTAAACTTCTTACATATTTGTGTTTCCACCATTGGAGACGCGGGTGAGTTCGACGGCTTTGTTTGAGAATTGACTTGCAACATCACGACTGGCAACGTGTTTTCTAAACCGATTCCTTTCAAACGACATGATACGTTTTCAGTAAACTTATTACATCCGTGTGTTGACATATATTTAATGATCGTATCTTTCTTTCCCGATCGACAATCGGCCAGGTCCAGAGGTGTTTGCTGAAGATTGTTTTTGATATTTTTTTCGATGTAGAGCATGTCCAACAATAGTTTAATGTTAGATTCATGGGGAGATAAGTAAGCCGCAAAATGAAGAGCTGTATTACCATAATTTGTACTTTGGTTGAGCTTCAATCCTTTGACGCCCAAAAGTATCGGAAGAACCGAGATATTATTATGACCTGCAGCTAGCATAAGTATTGACTTTTGTGATTCCCTCCACGAGCTCTCTTTAGATTGACGATTGAGTTTCGCGGTTTCTGGTATTAATTCTTTAACTATATCTGGGTTGATCTTGGGCAGAAGTAAGTAATACCACAGAGGTGGCATATCGTGAAAACCCGCGCATACGTTGGGGTCAGCGCCGCCTTTCAGCAATTTCAATATGAAATGATCGTTGTGTACTCTACAAGCGTGGACGAGCGGCGTCTCAAATGGATTATCGGGATTCTCAGGATGTGCTACAATCTTATTAACATCTGCTTTTTTAATGAGTATATCAAACATCTTTACGCGACCATACACAATGGCTTCCGTAAGAGGTGTCCCGCCACTACTTATACCATTAACATCGTCCCGTTCTGTAATATAATGAGTAAACAGCTCATAATTTCCGGCGGTTATGGCGGCCACCAATCGATTCCCCCCCCATCTCGAAAAATCAGGCGCTTTCGGATCCAATTTCTTTAGTTTCCAAGCGTCCTGGATCTCTTTACGTGTAACTTTAATGTTTTTAATGGCTTCAATGGCATCGCTGATTTTTTTCATATTTTTTAAAGACAAAATTTTCTGGCCGTTGGGCCAATGTAAATATATCTGTCCGAGTATTTCTGATTCTTTAGGGGTGAGTCTGGATTTTTTAAGAAAATTTCTATGTCGTTCTTTTTTTTTAGAATAGTTACGACGTCTCCACACGTCGCGAATTATCTGGTCCGAATAACCGGTGGCAGACTGTAGAAGCTTAGAGACGCGTTCATTAATTGATATATCACGAAATGGGAATTTTACGTAAATTTTCGTCAAAATTTTTTCATCTTCGTCTGTAAGCAATTGCCGCTTAAACTCTAGCGCATCTAACAAATCTTTGGATCCAATTTTTTTTCTGTTTTTCCATACATATTTAATCGATCCTTCGAGTGTATTAATCGTAGTTTCTTTATTTAGTATTGGATATCTTGGAAATATATAAGGCATAATGTTGTTGACGAGCGTGTCCAAAACATTTACCGTTAATCTGATTTTGTTCTTCGGCCAAAATCGAATCACCATTTTCAATAATTCTTTTTCGGACACTTTGATAGTGGCATAACGGACAAATTGATGGAATTCTGCCTTTTCGGTTTTTTTTGGAACGGTTTTTTTTTTTTCTGTATCAACTTTGGTTTCGGGTTCGGTCATTTTAGAATTGCACCGGCTTTAAATACTGTAACAATTGTAAAATTATTTGTCTCTTAAAAACAATAAACATAAAAAATGGAGTGTACATTTAAGGTGAAATTTTGTTTATTATTTTTTTTGAAATTATTTTTGCTAAATCATTCGAATATAGCCAGATACCATCTTTTGACCCCTTAAAGCTTTTCTCGCCTGTTTCCAGCGGTATATTTGACATAAAACCAAAGTTGATACAGTTTTCACTACCTATTATTCCTCTTTTTCTATAATTATATGCAATAATAACATAGTCATAATTGCTTGACAAATCCCCTGGGATTGTCTTTGCTATAAAATGATTTATGTTCGGGTACAACCCGTTGCGATGATTTCGCCAAACTTGCTTGCTATCACCTCGGAGCCCGCCAAAACGATGGATTTGATTTGTTTCAGAGCAAATATCGTCGTCATTATACTCGTAATTTTCCAAAGTAGCGGCGTTTCTGGAACGGAAGAAAACTCGGGTTTTATTGCGAGAATAAATATCTATCACACCAAATGGTTTTCTGTAATCTTGCAACAAAGTCCATACCACAGACCAAGCAGAATGACTCGCACCGACAATTGCAATTCTTTTGTTCGTAAAATCATGGCTATTCGACAACACATCGGTTGATGTCAACACATTCCTGCAATGAATATATTCGGATGGAATTTGCTGTGTACCACCTGCTGCAATGATTATACAACCAGATTCGATTCTTTCATTTTCTAAAACAACAACATTATTTTCTATTGTCAAAACCGCAGAATTAGTTTTCGCTATTACATTGCTGTATTGTTTGAGAATAGACGTTGCAATTCCTGACATCATTTCAGATACCAATCCAAGATGTACAAAATCATTCCCAACATTATCCAACAGTTTTTGTAACAATGGGTCAAGCCGAATGCCTGGTGGAATAATCGAACGGAAAGCAGGCAGGACCGAGTTTGATCTAATTTTATAATTCCCGAGATCCCCGATACCGATCCTTTCACCGATACCAATCTGTTCTCTCTTTTCAAGAATCAACCAATCGTGTGTTTTGAACCATTCGTTTTCTTCTCTGATAAAATAACACAATAAAGAAATACAACTGATTCCTCCGCCAATAAATACAATTCTCATTTTATCTGAGCGAAGCAATAGTTTATACTTGACACGGCATTTTATTTTGCGTACGACCATCCAATAATCCCAACCAGTACCAGCCCCACGCCCAAAACAATGTAAATCGTAAAAACACCATGATCAAGTGCCAATAGCATTATCACAATAGCAGAAATTATGGACCTAACAATCGAAGAGTGATAAACAAACACGGCACCCAGACTCATACCGTTCAAAATCGAAAGGCTAATAATCATAACAAATAATTCCACCGGCAGTGTGTTTTTGGACGTATTATGAGATGTGTACGCACCCACAATATATATCGGTATCGCAAATAAATACATCTGAAACGAATCAAATAAAAACCAATAAAATTTATTATTACTAGAATTTTCTGAGACAATCGGACGTTCTGTAATTTTCATCATTTTTTCAATCCATACAGAAGACAATGATGAACAGATGCCTTGGAAAATAATCAGTACGTAGGTGTAGCCGGCTGAGACCTGTCCCGAATTTACCGTCATTTTCGTCAACATACAGCCAGAACAAACTAAAATCAATGCTACATACTGTTTTATTGAAAAACTTTTCTTTAAAATGAGGATTGAAAACAAAACTACCCAAATGATTTTATGATTAATTAAAACAGAATAAATTGAAACGGGCATTGTTTTTGTAATAATATGTGAAAGATAATTAACAATGGCATACAAAAAAGAATTGACAATGAAACCAAATCGTACGGGGCAATTTTTACGTTGCCTTGATATCCATAGCATACCTCCTAAAGATATAAACAATTTAGAAATTTCAACTACTAATAAAATAAAAGGAACGCTGTACACATAATGTTTGGATGTAAATTGCAACAGTAAATTTAAACATGTACTTGCAACAATTGCAAGTATAACCGCAATCATTGTATTAATACATATTTGGCCCGCGGGGGTTTATACCACGGTGCATTTTCTTATTGGATTCTTCCGACTGACCCAATCTTCAGACGTAGTATTTAAACAAAACCAATAAAGTATAAACAATGTCTGTTTTTATACTTTCTGGTCAAAATTGTTACACTGCACCATTACATATAAGCCCATCATCTGTGAATACTGTTTCATCGTGGTCGGAAACGTCATTGCCAACTGTCAAATGTCTACTACACGAAAGACATAACCGAATCCCACTGCATACTTTTCAATCACAAAAAAGAACACTAATGTACAAGATTACTTTGACATGGGTTTCAAACCATGAAACTCAGATGCTTGAATTATCAAGTAATGGCAAGATTGACATCGAAGCTTTAACACCATTTGTCACTGGTATTTTGCAAGAAAAAAAAATATATATTCATCAAGTATATTGTGCGTTGTACACAGGCAATTCAGTGCCAATCGTCAAAAATAAGTTTAAAGTTATAGAATGTTAACAACTACATCCTTCCATTTCTTTCATTTCTGGATTCACTACTAATGACGGCAATGACGGGCTCAACCAATCGCTTTGGTGTACTTCGATTGCATCTTTGATTTTAGAAAATAAGTTGTCAATTCCTTCTCCTGTTTTTGCGCTGGTATAAACGTGTTCCAGATCATTGTTACGTATCCACGATTCAGTTTCTGAAGAACAGAATGGAACGTCACCATCACATTTATTGCTGGCAATTATAATAACACTTAAGTGACGTGGAGCACATTCGTCATGTATAATATTGTACCATTTTTTTAAATCATCGATTTTTGAATTTGTTAAATCATGCACCAAGACAAAAACGTGACCCCTTGCAAAATAAGATCTAGAAAGTGATAGAAATTTTTCTTGGCCTGCCGTGTCCCAGATCGCAGTGTTGTAATTGCCAATTTGTAAATCATAAAAATCACACGCTATTGTGGCGTGTTGATTTACATTGAATTTTCCTTTTATTTTTCTTTGTATTATGCTCGATTTTCCTGCTGAAATATTTCCAACCATACAGACATTATACCTCATTGTAAAAAAAAAATACTGTACTTTATACACGAAATAGTGTTTTTAAAAATGTTGTCCAAATTTGTGAAATAAATCGCACACTTGCGTGTATAGAGTTTCGTTGGAAGATTGTTCAACTATGTTTTCGACAAGCAACTCGGCCGTTTCATTGAAAAGGCCAGGGAAAAAAACAGTTTGGCAATGGTTTTTTATTATTCCGATTGGTCTCTTGCTGTCTTTGAATATATATGATTCTGCACTCAGAAGATGAAAAAAAAGCGAACTATGTAATCTAATTTTCGAATAGGATTCGCTTATCAATTCGACAAATCTTTGATAGCCTTCGCTCATACGGCCGCCCATAGCATCTATCATACCATTTGTAATCCTCATCTTCGTATTCAGATACTTTGGATCCTTTCCCAGAATATACCCAAAATCGATGTGCGTGAGCACGCCATTACTTTGTACTAATATATTCTGCAAATGTCGATCTCTGAGACCAAGAATAAATGCGAGAAGACACGCACCCGCACAGGAGTTGATAAACCTATTTCGAACGGTTTTGATGTTTTCATTTCCATTATTGGAAAGAATGTAATTCAGCACTGTTGTGTTTTCGTTGATAGCGTACAGTGTCGAAACATCGGGAATCATAGTAATACACCCAAAACCACTAGTGATTGGAAAAACCTTGTACGTTTGAACGATTGGAGTACAAAGATTGTTGATAAAATATCCGATTACCATTGCAAGTCTATCAGTTCGAACATCTTCGTTTTTTAACAAACATTTAATCTTCTTTCCATTTGTCAATGTAATTATGATAACAGTTGGCTTGCAAGAACTATTTAACTGTTTGATCACGTCCAAGCCACAAACTAATTCGGACGGGTTCCAAGGCAGACGGACTGGAGGCATGCCCGCATAAGAAGCGGGTTTGAATACGATGGACAACTTTCTCAGTTTTTTAGCAAACACCATTGAATTTTGAATGTCTTGAACCCAATTATTTGGAACGAGTCCAAATAATTCTTTTTTCATGGCAATCAAAAGACTTATATTCTTTTTATTCTTGACTAATTCACATTCAAAAACCAATGCATAAAATAATTCTATTTTATGCGATGCCAAAATTACAAGACCTTCGCGAAACAGACGGGGGCATTCCAAACAAATATGTAACCACCAAAACATCATGTTTAAATGTGTTGTAATATTCATCATTTGCCATGTTTGCACAATCCAACGCTGGATTTGAACATTGTGCAAGACATGACGCAATTGTATAATACCGCCAATTGATAATTGTGGTGAACATGTTCTACTACATAATAATAACCTGCAAGGAGTTGGTTTGCGATGATATTGTACGAGCGAGAGCGGCATTTTAAATTGGTGAAACGCGGAGATAGCATGGACTAACAGCTGAGAATGTTCATTGAACTCGTGCCAATGAACCTTTAAAAAGATCATCTCCTGTAACGTATAACGATCGCCGGGCAGTTTGTATTGAATTCCTCGGTAAATACCAAGAATGTAATTTACAGCGTAATTCCACCGTTTACCGACAAGACGCAAAATATATAAGTGTGCAAAACTCACTGGTAAATGCAAACAAGTCAATATTAATATTTCATTTTGTTCTGTTTGGTCGATTTCAACCGCGCAAGGGGCGCAAACTCGTTGTTTTGACTGTTTATTAACCATTCTCCTTGCCGTGGTACAAACGCTGCAAAAAATGTTACAGCACTGTCGACAGTGATGTTTGCGGGTTATTAATGTGAAAGCAACACTGCATGATTTACACTTTTTAGAGTATTCGTTCGGAATCCAAATATTTGGTTTGCGAGCTTGAATCGTATAGTTAGTTTGTGTTCCATGTTTGTCAATCAGCATGGAAACTGACATTGGATTTTCATTTGTCATACATCTTATTACACAATATATATTCTTTTAAATACTCACGGACTGTATTTACCTCAGCCTGCGGACACAAAACAGGACAGGTGTCCAACTAAATGTTATTATAAATATACCTTGCTTGTCACCACATTATGACAGAAGAAAATCCTTGGGATTTTGTGATTACATCTGGAACGATATGGCCAATGGTGCACGTTTTTGTACCAGCTGCCATATCACTTTATGTCCCTGATTTTTGGCACTTATTGTCATTCATATATCTATTTGAATCGTTCGAATACGTTGTTTCGACTATACCAATGAATTATTTTAAATATTGGTCTGAAGTTTCAAATGCAGATAGTCTTGTTTCTGATATACTGATGGGTATTTTAGGATATTATGCAATATATGCATTGCCTGGGCTAAAAATTAAAAAAAAATCGTGCTATGCGTTTTTGTACCCAACTGACAGTTCTTATAAATTGTATAGAGATTGGTATGGCATTTTGCATGTCGCTCTTCAGGCAGCGGCTTCATTGCTGAATAGTTCCAATTTTGAGTTTGTTGAAGATGGTGATCCTTTTGAATTTGTCTGTTTTTCCGCGTCTACAGTGATTGTGCCATTGTTGTTTGGTTACGAAAATTTTGCATTATTTGCTTTGATTTTAGTTTCTATTATTTCTCTTTCTGCAAGTTTTTTTGGATATACTGTGGTGTTTTGTCTCGGACTTGTCCCAGTATCAGTGTGGGTGTTTTCGCAGCTGGGATGGTTTGTCTCCAAAACGAACGAAGATCCACCCGAAAAAAACGAAGAAAACGTGCAATTAATTCGTGGAGAAATGTTGGAAAATGGAGATTCGATTATGTTAGGGTTTTAAAGTATGGATACCCTAGGGTTTACATATTTGATAATATTCTACACATATTTTTTTTTTAAATAATTATGCAACAAATGAATTAGTAATGAGCATGATGGAATTTTTCGATAACAATATCACCATATTTATCGTGACGATGATTGTTTTTTGTTTGTATTATTTTGTATTGAACAATACTGACCCAGAAGATGACTTGCTGTCAGAGATTGTTGCGGAAGAAAAGACCGAAAAACATCGGCGTGGTGATGAGTTGAGACAACGTATACAAAGACGAATGGCTTAGTTCATGCAGAGCCAGCCTGCGAAAAAAAAGAATAATTTAATATTTAATAATAGTCAACATATATTTTTAATTATAATAAGAATTGATTTTATCATCTAAACAAAACTAGAAATATACAATTGCCTGCAGCTAAACAAAAAAACTATCGCAAAAAAAATATGTCAAGTTTTTCAACAAACAAAGATAAAAATGCTCAAACTGCTTTAAATCCGAGCACTGAAATGGACCCAGCGTTTGATTTTATCAAAGATCCCAACCAAAATGTTTCCAAAAAAAGACGGGCCTCGGCCCTCGGCTCCGCCAAAAAAACAGCCCTTACTGGCCTTGCCACACTTAGCATTAAACAACCTGCAGCCGCATTGATTCTGTACAGAGGCAAAGACGTTGAAAACCGCTCCAAAAGTAAATTCAAAGGCGGTGGTAATGAATTTGATGTCCAATCGCGTTGGGTTTTAATACAAACAGGCCAAACCCGACAAAAACCAGAACCTATTTTATCAACGCCCCAATTGAACGCCGCTTCTATATTTCAAAATAAAGAATTTGAGGATACTACAGATGTCATGAACGGCGTAGATCAAACAACTGGTTCAATAGTGGGAGCGATGTTAGTTTCGGAACAACGTCCATCAACTCTTGCATGTGATAGCGTCTGGGCCAGTGATAACGAAGTGCACATTATGATCGAAAAAACAATAGCATTTACACAACCACAAAAATATAAAGGGGCATTGTGTTTGTTTCCAATTCCATGGAAAACATTGAACAAATCAATACAACACGAGTTATCCGATATTAAAGATCAATTTATCATGCGTAACATCAATGATACAAATAAAAAAACAAAAATATAATAAGAACATTTTCAATTGTATCATTTTTATTAAATCTCATTTTACAGAATCTACAGGGGGCATATGTCTATATGGTCAACACATGTTTTTAATTATAATAGTCAACACATATTTTTAATTATAATAAGAATTGATTTTATCATCTAAACAAAACTAGAAATATACAATTGCCTGCAGCTAAACAAAAAAACTATCGCAAAAAAATATGTCAAGTTTTTCAACAAACAAAGATAAAAATGCTCAGACTGCTTTAAATCCGAGCACTGAAATGGACCCTGCGTTTGATTTTATCAAAGATCCCAACCAAAATGTTTCCAAAAATTCCAAAAAAAACAAAAAAAGAAAAAAAACAGCCCACTCGGGGCCTTCGGCTCAACCTGAAAAAAAAACCAGAAACGATTACGAAAATCTATTGAAATTGCCCGAGGCAAAACAGCCTGCCGAATTAAACGGGTACGAAATTGAAGGCATATTGAAATCAGTCCATAGTCGTGATCTTCAATTAATGTCAAACGATACCCTCAAAGAATTGAAGTATCAACTTAACGAGGCTATTTGGGACAAAAAAGCTTGGTGCGACCATGTGGAATGCTCTCGCGAAACAGCCATTGCTAAAGGCGAGTTAGGGGGCTATTGCAGTGGTGAATTTGGGCCTTATTACTTTTTTTTTGCGCCGACAAAAGCCGTTGAATTTACTTCTGAACAATGTGGAATGCTTGAGGACCACATCGCGTGCTGTTTTATGGGTGGACAGCCCTGCGCTTGCCAGTTGGACGAAGATCATGACGGGGACCCCTGCGAATGCAAAATGGGCGATTCAAACGGCTCCTACTGGTTCGAAATGGGTCTTGGCCCAGAGACATTCGACCAGGAATGTAGCGAAGGTTTGATCAAAGAAAAATGGGTTTTATGCACGGCCAGTGATAATTTGCCGTGGACATCCGACGTTGAAAAACTTTACAATTTGGCCCAATTGAAAGAAGCTATAGGCGATTTCAATAAATTTGACGCTGATAAACTTGCCAGAGTAGCCAAATACCTCTCCAATCCTGTTGGTAAATTAGTGCTTAATGAGAAACAGTCCATTACATCTAAATTGGCAATACTAAATTAAGAATAAAACCCTGGGTGTATTTCTTGGCGGAGCCGAGGGCCAAGGCCCGAAAAAGTTTTTTGGCGGAGCCGACGCCTTGCTACGAAAAAGACCATATAAGAGTGCGGCGATTAATAAGTATAAAGAACCATAATTTAATTATAACATGTACGACTATGGTGCTGTTTTTTTATTTGTTTGTTCGTGCTTTTTTGTTCGTTTGATGTATACTGCGGTACACATTGTGTTATCCCGATGCAAGTGTGTGAACACAAAGTATTTGAAATTACCAGAATACAGACAAATGTACATACAGAAAAATATTACAAAGTCGGCATACCTGTTATGTTTGGTTGTGTATGCATTGTATACCATTTTAGTACCCATCTGTTTTGACAATGTTTGGAATACATATCAAATTCATCGCCTGGCAGTTTTGTATGTTAGCAATGATTTTATGGGCATAGTTTGTGTGGATAAATTACCAAATACAACTCGCATACATCATGTTATATCGACAGTTCTTGTGTTTGCTTCGTTGTCGTTAGATTTTCAAGAATCTGACATCGGTCAGGCAATGTTTTTGTATACATTTGCTTCGGCTACTTCTTATCTTGTTAATTTACACCTCGGTGTACGTTTATTGGTACATAAAGGTGATTTGTTGTATTTGAGATATGTCGCTGCATTGATTTACGTCTCGGCATGCTTCTGTTCTTGGACTTGGCATGTATTTTGGTTTTTTTCTAGACCAGTTCTCAACCAATACCATATTTTGTATTTAATGTTATTGTGTTTTATTGTTCGAGACGATATAATCTTAATTCAGTGGTTATTATGCTAAAATGAAAATTAAATATCTGATATAATGATGTATAAAAAGAAATGAAAGTGAGATAAAATGCAAGGTGAACAAAAAAACAATGATCTTCAAAAGCAACTTGAAGAACAAAACAATGATCTTCAAAAGCAACTTAAAGAACAAAACGGTTGGATAAAGAATTTGCAATTAGAGATTGCTAATGGTGTTAGCGCAATCGTTATGAAATTGCAGAATGAATCAAACGGCGATTTTGGAATAATTAAATATTTAGACAAAGGAAGTTTCGGGTCAGTGTATGCCGGCATAGATTATAAAAAGAAACGCAAATTTATTGAATGTCGCGGAGCCAAGCGCTCCGGTGAAACCAAAAAATGTGACAAAAAATGTGGCAATGTTTATGACGAATGGCACAATGAATTAAACATAAATAAAATATATATCAAAGATGAAATGACAGCCAGATTTATAGTTGCAATTAAAGCAATCGACCTTAAGATACATCAGAACGATCGGGCACAGGTGGATACAGAATCCGAACTAATGCAATCATTACACCATGATAACATTATACGTATTCATAAAGTTTTCAAACCGAATTCTTTTCGTTACATTGTAATGGAATATTGTAATGTGGGCAGCATGACCACACTTTTTGATGATCCCACTGTTAAAATAAAGATTCCAATCGTACAAAACTTTGCGCGCTCAATGCTTTCAGCGTTAAGATATTTACATGAAAACGACATTGTACATCGAGACTTTAAACTGGATAATGTACTTGTACACGAAACGATGAGAGGATACACTTTCAAATTAGCGGATTTCGGATTCTCGTACAAGCTTATAGATCCCTATGTCAGCAAAAAACCAGAACTTACCGGCCGTAATCTTGTCGGTACTCTCGAATATTTTGCGCCCGAAATGGTACCGCAATCATTTAAGTCCGACGACCAAATTTTAGAGAGAGATAACGCCAAGACTGACATTTATGCATTGGGAGTCGCTGTCTATTTTTTGCTCACGGGTAGATTTACCATGGGTAAATTTATGCATACGTTAGCCGCCAGACAAAAGACGTCCTACGTTTTTCACCACCCTCTGATGATAAAACCCGATGCAGAAGTGTCGTTTTCATACGAAGATATAAAAAATATGCACAATCAATATAGGTATCCGATTTTTAGCGATACCGAATTAGAACAAGTTAGAACAAACGAGGCCAATATTCAAGCTACATTAAATACCATGTTTGAAAAACGGTGCAATGACGGTGCGAAAGACTTTATTTCAAAGTTGACACTGTACAGTGCTAAGGATCGGCCGACAGCGGAGAAACTCGAAACTCACCAATGGTTAAGCAACACACTTGTTGTGAATGATGTCTCCGAATACGTGCACCGTTGTCTGGTCGAATACGCGGGAATAACCAATACAAAAAAAATTATACGCCGTAATATCCAACAAACACTATCTGACGAAGACATAGCTGCCATACGCAAAATACTTAATAAAATAATGCAAATCAAGCCCGACGCCATTGTTGCAGAGGGCAGCGGTCCGCTTAGCTTAACGATTGAACAGTTAAAAAATTTTCTTATACAATTTGGTATAACTGCAACAATGACCCACTCCAATAAAGCTATTAGTCGTAAAGTTATGGGACAGTACTTTATCGAGTTAGACAACAATACAGTTTCACTAAATACCGATGAAAACGGCAATGTCGATCTGAATGACTTTATCACCGTAATATTGGCCCCGTGGTTTTGGAAAACCGACTACAAAGCCGATCTTCTCTTTTTTGAAATAAATGGCGGAAAGGAAATAACTTATGAAAAATTTAGCAATAGTAAAATAGTGGATTTATTGACGGCTCCAGAAAAACACAAATTGTTCTCTGAAATTGACGTGAAGAACGAGAAGAAAAAGAGTGATGACAAAATTTCACGGGAAGAATTTCGTCAATGGATTGTCGACGTTAAATAAGGGGGAATGTGTCCAGGGACACATTTTCGAGAATAGTTAACACATATTTTTAATTATAATACACAACTGATTTAATCATCTAAACAAAACTAGAAATATACAATTGCCTGCAGCTTAACAAAAAAACTATCGCAAAAAAAATCACTCCGGCCAAAACATGTCAATGCCCGAGGAAGACGTCTGGGTCGACAAGGACGATAGGTATTATGAAACCAATATCAGACAACTTCGCCAAATGGAATTCTCTATCAATCTCAATGCTGGTTTTGAAACGGAAAATGGAGTTCATCATGTTTACAGAAATGAAAAACATAATAATGGTGGGCAATTTGCTTTTACATTGCCATCTGAATTTGAATACCCCAAATTCCATGTAAAACTAAAATTGTTTCACGAAGGTACCGAATCTGTCGATGTACCAATGCCAGCCGTGAGTAAAGAACTTAGACTCCGAACCTGCGTAAATGGTGGCATAATTCTCAATAATCGTGAATTACAAGAGAATACGATTGCATTAACCAAATACCAAACAAAATATGGTGTTAGATTAGGAATTCGTCCCGGGAGTGATTTTAACACGTATACTCAAGCAAAATTTCCCGAGTTCGTTTTGCAAGTGATCCCCATATTGGGTGAAAAATATTTGATGGACGAAGCTATACGTTCCCCATCGTTTGTGCTCAAAAGTAAACGCCAAGCACGTTTCTTACCTGAGTCAAAACGTGCTTCGAACTGCAAAAGAAAAAGAGAGATCGGTATTACAAACGGGCTTGTAAGCTATGCCAAGAACGCGGACGATACAATTGCGAGATTAAAAAGAGAATTGCAAAGATATCAAGCCGAATGTGCCATAGTGAGAAATCATTTTGAGGATATTCAAAATCAAATAAGTGGGCAGCCATCCACGTCTCTTTCGATAGGGTTGCTCTTCGGATCGGATCTCAAGGTGTTTGCACCATGTGAATAAAAAGTATAAAAAGTATAAAAAGTGACCCTAGGCTTAGTATAAAGCATCTAAATAAAAATGTTTATAATTTTCTGATTTGATATTTTTGTCATGTATTCTGCAATTGTTTTGTTGTTATGTTTATAGATGACTGGCACAGAGTGTAGCGATGGAACACTGTAATGCAGTCGGTGTACAATGAGCATGTTTTTGAAATCCGATTTCTCGAAGAAATTACGTTCTGTTCCTTTTTTTTTATATATCATTCGTTTCGAATTATATCGTTTCGTTCTAAATACAAACAGTTCCGCATCCCGACTCGTGTATTGCCTTTCGAAAAGACGAGGGTGTTCTTCGCCAACATATGCGATCATGGTTGTTCTTTTAGGGTGCATATGTATAAAATTACTATATGTCAAAATACCAAAAATACAAAACAGTAGAAAGTATTCTATCATCTACCTGTTAGACTGGCACTTTATAGTGTAAACTATTTTGGGTAACATCAAATGTAGATATTGGGAACACATTCCTAACATATTCTCGTTTTTGGCAGTTTCGCCTTTTTTGATAATATTCACCACGGGATTTAGTATAAATACTCAACTGCATTTATAAAAATGCCAATAATAAAATTAAATGTTGGTGGGAAACTCTTTGCCACTACCTACGAGACTCTCGATAGTGAGGCGTCGATGCTCTCTGCCCTTGTCAGAAATTCAAACCCTGCCCAGTTGATTGATGGTGCATTATTCGTAGACCGTGACTATACAGTGTTCCACTTTATTCTAAATTTCCTGCGAGGCAGTTCAATTCTGCCGAAGAAACATTCCACCGATTTCAAACTGCTGTTGGAGGAATCACAATATTATGGGATTGAGAGGTTACACCGATGTTTGTTTCATATGACACAACCCGACTTTAAGAAACATGATTTTGTTTTTGTTAATAATATGAAATGTACAGTTATTGACTCAGATGATCATGGTTACATCGTCAGTAAAAACAAAAAGAGATTTAGGATACACAGTAGTGACGATATA